>JAABUQ010000600.1_pt1 | contig 84210 bp, 77 predicted proteins | sample 5560001 | NCBI WGS metagenome assembly JAABUQ01 (sample SAMN10711888, study PRJNA513371) | rock metagenome | isolation source: Antarctica rocks | place: Antarctica: Victoria Land, Finger Mt nord | collected 2015-12-18 | reverse complement strand
AACTGGATGTAGTCCAGGTCGGTGACTTTTGGCGCGTTCATCACGGAGAGTATGAACGCTTAGACACATGAAAATCAACTCAAAAGTAACAGAAAACCAACCCTACGCACCAACTGCGTAAGTCCTAACCTTTATAAACCGCCCCAAACCCGAACTCGGTAATACCATTCGACATGACCACCAGCAATCCGAGAACGGCAATACCACCGAGCATTCCGAGCGGCCCCCCGAGAGCCGCTAATGCCGCAGTAATGGCCGCTGCTCCAGCAAAACCAGTCGCTGATATGGCGACGAACAATACCAACCCTGGAATGCCTAAAGCCGCAATTCGCGCAATCAACTTGTCCACACTTACATCTCCTTTTAGATTGGTCGCCAGTAAACCTTTCGTTTTGCGGCCCAACTAGTATTCGGCCGCATTTGTGCGGTATAACACGCAGCCCGCTTTACCCTCAATCCCATCGGCACGACGCGCGCGGCATTGCCGCACTTCTGCGGCATGATACGCTCATTCCGGCTTGACCGCACTTCTGCGGTGCAACCCCCTTCATCCGCGCGCTAGGCCGCATGGGCAGGCGCACTGCTGTTCCCGCCCTGTTGAGAGAACAACCGCAGAAGCAGCCCGAACAGAGCCGCGAGAGTGAGCCGCCTCAGTCCCCCGCGCCTTTGACTTCCGCCGCTTGCTTGTTGGGCATTATGTCACAGCTATTGCCCCGGTGCAAGGGCCGCAGGCAACGAAGCGGCCCGGCTGTGGGAGCCGGGCCGCCTTCTTCTGGATCAAGCGGCGGTTCACGCCGCGGCGGCGTAGCCTTCGGGGCTGCCGACGTCGTGGAAGACGGGCAGGTAGTCGCGCCAGACCTCGTTCTTGGTGCCGCTGATGTACTTGCTCAGGCTGATGTACGGCACGTAGCGCGGGCGCTTGGGCGGGCGGGCCAGCTTCATGCCCGAGTTGTGCAGCAGCTTGTCCCCCTTGCGGGCGTTGCAGCGGCGGCAGCAGGCGACGAGGTTGTCCCACTGCATCCCCCCGCCGACCTTCTTGGGCAGGATGTGGTCGATGGTCAGGTCGCGCGTCTGCACCCCGCAGTACTGGCAGGTGTAGTTGTCGCGGGCGAAGATGGACCGGCGAGACAGCTTCAGCTCGGGCAGGGGCCGCTTGACGTGGTAGCGCAGGCGCAGGACCGAGGGCGCGGCGACCGCCTCGCCCTCGCCCGTCAGCAGGCGCGGGGCCGACTCGCCCTCGTGCGTGTGCAGGATGTCCGCCTTGCCCAGATAGAGCAGCACGACGGCCCGCCGCAGGTTGCAGACGTTGAGCGGCTCGTAATCGCTGTTCAGTACAAGAACCTCGTGACCCATAACGGTTGCGTCCCTTCCCGTGAAAAAGCCGAGAGATGAAGCCAGCAAGAAACAAGGCCAACAAGAGAAAGGCCAACAAAAAAACCCGCTCCGACTTGGGCCGCCCTTTCGGGGAGCGGCGTCAGTCGTGAGCGGGTCGGAGCCATGCGTGGTGTGGGTGCCACACGTGTACACAAGGTACAGGCGCGTGACAATGCACAGCGGCATGGTACAGCGCGTGCCGATGCCGCAGCGCCTCCCCGCCCGCCCCTCCCCGCTCGTGGAGAGGACGGCCTCCATTTTTTGCTCGGTAATCGCTCATAAGACTTGAAAAGATTGTAGCAACTTCCGCCCGCTTTTGTCAAGAATTTGGCACAGGCAGGCGAAAAAGAGGAAGGTTTTTTCCAGCGGGCCGGGCCGGGTATACTAAGAGCGCCATGCTTTTCGATTCGCTGACATTGGCCGCCGTGCGGGACGAGCTGGGCCGCGCCCTCGTGGGCGGCAAGGTCGAGAAGATCACCCAGCACGACGCGCTGGAGATCGTGCTGCGGTTCTATCACGCCGGGCACAAGCACGACCTGCTGCTGTCGTGCGACCCGCAGGACGCCCGCGCGCACCTGACCTTGCAGCGGCGCGACAACCCGCCCACCCCCCTGGCGTTCTGCTCGGTCCTGCGGAAGCACCTGGACGGCGCGTGGCTCTCCGACGTTTCCATGCCCCTGGGCTTCGGCGAGCGCGTCCTGCACCTGCACCTGAAGGCCACCGACGGGGCACCCTACACGCTGATCGCCGAGATCATGGGCAAGCACAGCAACCTGCTTTTAGTGACGGACGCGGGGCGGATACTGGGCGTCGCCAAGCCCATCGGGCGCGGCCAGAACCGGTTCCGCGAGCTGCTGCCGGGCCTGCCCTACGTTTCGCCGCCCCGGCAGCGGGGCCGGCGCGACCCCATGGCCGCCTACGTACCCGAGGAGGAGGCCGAAGACGGCGGGACGCTGTCGCCGGACGAGGCGCGGGACTGGCTCCTCTCGACGTTTTCGGGCGTCAGCCCGCTGCTGGCGTCCGAGACCGTCGCCCGCGTCCAGCGCGGGGCATTGACGCCGGCCACGCTGCACCGCGCGCTTTCGCTCCTGCTGACCGTGGTGCGCGTCGGCGACTGGATGCCGCGCGTCTGGACCGACGCCCAGGGGGTCGTCCTGGGCGCGTACCCCGTCGCCCTGCTCTCGGTCCCGCCCGCCGAGCAGCACCCGCGCGAGTCGATCTCCGTCGCCCTCGACCACGCGGCCACGGCCATCATCCGGCGCGAGACGTTCACGCGGGCCAAAGACTCGCTGCTGGCGATCTTATTGCGGACGCGCAAGCTGCGCGAGCGCGAGGCCGACGAGTTGCAGTCGGCCCTGCGGAACGCGGGCCGGGCCGAGGAGTACCGGCAGACGGGCGACTTGCTGCTGTCGCACCAGGGCCAGATCGGGCGCGGGCAGTCCCTGGTCTCGGTCCCCGATTACTACGTCCCGCCGCAGCCCGACGGCGAGCCGACCATGCGCTTCGTCGCCCTCGACCCCACTTTGAGCGTCCACGAGAACGCCGAGCGGTTCTACAAGCGCTCGCGCAAGGCCGCGTCCGGGGCGCTGACGCTGAAGGAGCGCCGCTCGCACGCCCTGGAGGAGGCCGCCCTGCTCGCCCAGGCCGAGCGCGAGGCCGCCCGCGTCTCGACGGGTGAGGAGATCGCCGCCCTGCGCGCCACCCTCGCCGAATCGCTCACGCGCGGGGCGCAGCAGGCCCGGCCCCTGGAGCCGGGCGAGGCCGCCCGCCGCCCCGCCCCCGACTTCGAGGGCCACAAGATTCGGACCTATCGCACCGTGGACGGCTGGGAGATATTGGTGGGGGAGAACGCGACCTCGAACGACTATTTGACCACGCGGCTCGCGGCCTCGTCGGACATCTGGCTCCACGTCCGCGCGGCCACGTCAGCGCACGGCTTGATCCGCGCCCAGAACCGGCCCGCCGCCGTCTCGCCCGCCGCCTTGCAGCAGGCCGCCGAGATGGTCGCCGCCCGGAGCGAGGTCAAGCACTCGTCGCTGATCCCCGTCGATTACACGCTCAAGAAGTACGTCCGCAAGCCCCGCAAGAGCGCGCCGGGCGCGGTCACGTACCAGAACGAGAAGACGCTGTTCGTGGCGGGCATTCACGGGGAGGGGTGACGGGGCGCGGATACAAAAGGGACGGGGAGAGCCCCGTCCCTACACCGTTTCCCGCAGGAACTCCGGTGGCACGCCGTCGGTGAGCCAAACGCCGTTGTCCGAGCGATAGAAGACATGGCCCGCTGCCCCCATCGCCGCCGCGTCTACCGTGAGGATGACCGGGCGGCCGTGCCGCGCGCCGACTACCCGCGCCGTTTCGTGGTCGCCAGACAGGTGGACGTGGTGGCGGGACATCTTCCGCAGGCCTTCCCGCATGATAGCCGGGGCGGTCATGTGCCCCGTCCCGTGGTACAGCCCGTCCGGCGGCACAGTGGGCGCGAGCTGCAAGTCCACCTCGACGCTGTGGCCCTGGTTGGCGCGAATCCGCGCGCCGGTCGGGTCGAACGAGAAGCGCTGCTTGCTGTTGCGGGCCACCACTTCATCCAGCTCGACCCGCGCTATGGCGAACCGCCGGCGGGCACAGGCCGCCAGCAGGTCGTCCACGGGGACCCAGCCGCCGGGGGCCAGCGTCAGGCCCAGGCCCTCCGGGTCGTGGCGGAGGTGCTTGCTCAGAAACTTGCTGACCTTCACCAAGCGGGCGTCATCCATCGTGCCGATCTTTCGGGCCTTCTTATGACCGCATCCGGCCACGGGCGTTCTTTTCTTCCTTGCCCTCGCTGTGGTCGATCACGTAATGCAGTTGATCGAAAAAGCCCCTTACCATGCGGTCGCGGGTCATCGACTTCATCACGAAGTCTATCTCGGACCGCAGGTTCACCCCTTTCGCGTCGGCCATGTGGGCGATGCGGCCCGTCAGCGTGATCTTGCCGGCCTTCACCTGGACGTCAATCATGGTCGAGTCGACGGTGCGCTTGCCCAGCTCGCGGCGGGTGTTGCGCGCGATCTCGGCGTCTTCCGGGGTCATAGTATTTTCCTTTCCGCTGGTTTCTCTGTTGATTTCTCTTTGAGGGTATTATACCGCCATGCAGCCCTCCCCAAATCAGCACCTCCGACAGGAGTTCGGGGCGTCCACCGCCCGCGGCGTCTACCTCAACCACGCAGGCGTCTCACCATCGCCCGCCCGCGTCGTGCGGGCGGTCAAGGATGGCATGGACCACGCCGCCGAAGACCCCTTGGACTTCTTCATGACGCGGGCTATCCCTGCCCGCGAGTCCGCCCGGATGCGGCTGGCCCGGCTGCTGGGTGTCCCCACCGAACATCTGGCCCTGCTCAAGAACACTGGGCACGGGCTGTCGCTGATCGCGGACGGCCTGAAGCTCGCGCCGGGCGACAACGTGGTCGGCGTGGACTGCGACTACCCCAGCGTGGTCTACCCGTGGTACGCGCAGGCGGACCGGGGTATCAAGACGCGGCTCGTCACGCCGCGCGGGCCGAATGGGGCGTTCACGGCGGACGATTTCGAGGCCGTGATGGACGACCGGACGCGCGTCGTGACGCTCTCGTGGGTGCAGTTCGGCACGGGCTTCCGGTGCGACCTGGCCGCGTTCGCCGCCCTCGCCCATCGCCACAGTGCCTTGCTGGTCGTGGACGTGATCCAGGGTCTGGGCGTGTTGCCCCTGGAGTGTGATAAATTGGGCATCGACGTCGCCGTGACCGGCTCGCACAAGTGGCTGATGGCCCCGCCCGGCATGGGCGGCCTGTACATCGCGCCGCACGTCCTGGGCCGCCTGCGCCTGGTCAACATGGGGGCCGGTGCGGTCGTGGACGTAATGAAGTTCGACCCGCTGGACTTCTCGCCCAAGCCCAATGCCCAGCGCTACGAGGAGGGTAGCCCCAACGTCCTCGGCCTGATCGGCCTGGACGCCGCCCTGTCGCTCCTGGAAGAAGCGGGCACGGACGCCATCGCTGCCCACGTCCTGTCCCTCTGCGCCCACGCCGCCGACCAGCTTGAAGCCAAAGGCTACCACGTCCTCTCGCCCCGCGCCGAGGCCGACCGCGCGGGCCTGGTCATGTTCCGGCACCCGACCCAAGACAACGCCGCCGTCTTAGAAACTCTCAAAGCGGCCAAAGTGACTGTTGCCGTCAGAGGCGGCCTCCTGCGCTTCTCGCCCCACTTTTACAACACCGTTGAAGAAATAGATCTGGCGGCGGACGCGCTGCCGGGGTAGGAACCTGCCGCTCAAGCGACAGGCTGAACGGATCGAACCCGCTTCGCGGCTGTGGGAGCAGTTCTTTTCTTTTTCCGCCCCTGTAGCCCGGCGCTTCAGCACCGGGTTTACAGCCACCATATTGGGCTGTACCAGCCGTTCAGGCGTTTGTTTAACCCCTTCACCTCAGCCTCAGATACTCCAACTTCTTTACCCCGTACTCCAGCCCCGCGCTCCGTGCAATTATCAAAGCCGTCGTCCGATCTGCGGTCTTGCCGAAGACCGGCTTTGGCTGATAGTTGTTTCTCAGTACGCCCGACTCGTTCCGCGCCTGACCAGACGTGATCCAGCAGGGGACGATGGAAGCCCCTGCCACGCTCGTTCGTCCGCCCCCGGTGTGGAATCGCAGCTGCAGGATGAAAGTTTCGGGGTAGCGGGCGAGCGAGTTCCCGCCGAACGCGAAGTTGCCCAGGCTGTAGGCGATGTACTTCCCCTTGTAACGCTCGATGCCCTGGACGACGTGGGGGTGCGCCCCCACGACGGCGTCCGCCCCGGCGTCGATGAACGCTCTCCCCAGCGCCTGCTGCCATTGTCGAGGAACGGCGTCCAGCTCGCTGCCCCAGTGCATCACCACGACCACGATGTTGCCGGGCTTCTTGTAGCGTTTGATCTCGCCGATGACCCGCGCGGGTGCCCCGTCGATCACTGTTGTGTTCTCGCCGACGACGGTGCAGTCGCCGATGATGACGGTTTCGACGCCCCGGAGCGTCGTGACGTAGGGCACGTTCTGGTAGAAGACCGGGACGTGCGCGTTTGTGAAGTTGGCGACCGTGTCGCGGAACCCGGCCTGGAGGTAGTCGCCGGAGTGGTTGTTCGACAGCCCCACTGCCTCCACCGAGCCGGCTGGAAAGATCGCGGCGTACCGGGCAGGCCCCTTGAAATGCCACTGCTTGTCGGCGGTCTTGTCGGCGTTTGTCAGCGTACACTCAAAGTTGACGACGGAAAGGTCATCGTTCAGCAGCCAGGGCCGCACCAAGGCGAAGGGATAATCCGTCCGACCAGCCCGCCGGTACACCGAGGGGAACCGGGCTGGGCCGCCGTCGCCGTTGACCGTGCCGAACGTGCAGTCGCCGGCAAAGGACAGCACGACCTCGCCGGATTTCCTGCGGCCCCGCGCGTCGCAGGAGGCGGCAGCACGGTTGAGGAGATCTCGGGGTATGCCGGGGAATGTGGACAGGGCTGCCGCCGAAGCCCCGGCGTGAGAGTCACCGCTACCTCGATAGGAAAGGACACTTCTCAGCACGGTAGAAAGACGCTGGGCGGAGGGCATGGGGGTAGCGTCGAGCTGCGCCAGGAGGCCGCGCATTTGGGAGACGGCACCCTCGGATGCGCCGGTCTCGCAGAGGGCCTGGAGGCAGCGCAGGGTCTTCCGGGTGGCGGCCCGTTGATTGGGAATACGGGGGGCGCGTTTTGCCCCCGTTGTCCGTGCGGGCGGCGCGGGGAGGGGCCGGTCAACCGCGCGTGTTGGAGCCGCACGATCAAACACCCGTCTGCCGGGGAGCCTTGAAAGAGCCACGGCAGCCGAGAGGAGAGCCGCGATTAGGAAGAAGGCGGCGATTGGCTTTCCGAGTCTTTCCATGCGCTCCCTCCCGCGCGGCGACCCAGGCGCGCGGCATCTTCGTAGAGCACCCTCACCCCGCCGAAGATGTCCAGTGCGCTGCCGATGGTGAGGTCTACTTTGCCGCCGGACAGCGCCTCGACGCGGGCGACGTCTTCCAGCCGCTGCGCGCCGCCGGCGTAGGTGGTCGGCAGCGTCACCCAATCGCCCAGCAGTCGCACCAATCCTTCGTCGATCCCCTCGCACTTGCCCTCGACATCGGCGGCGTGGACTAGAAACTCGGCGCAGGAGGGTTCCAGGGCACGAAACAGGGAGGCACTTAGGCGCGTCGGCGTCACGGTCTGCCAGCGGTCCGTCGCCGCATAATAGTGCCCGTCGGCACCCAGACGGCAGCTCAGGTCGATCACCAGTCGCGCCGGGCCGATGGCGCGCACCGTTGCCGCGAGGCGCGCGGGGGAAAGCTGACCGTCCTCGAACAAGTAGGACGTGACAATCACATGGCTCGCGCCCGCGTCCAGCCAGCTCATGGCGTTGTCCGCGCTGATGCCGCCGCCGATCTGGAGGCCGCCGGGATAAGCGGCCAGGGCCGACCGGGCGGCGTCCTCGCTGCCCGGCCCGAGCATGATGACGTGGCCGCCGCCCAGCCCGTCCCGCTTGTACAGGGCGGCGAAGTCGGCGGGGGCGCGATCGGAGACGAAGTTCGTGACGGTCTGCGCGCCGCTGTCGGTCAGCGTGCCGCCGACGATCTGGACCACGCGGCCCCCGCGCAGGTCGATACAGGGGCGAAACGCCATGCGAAGTCTCCAAACGGCGAAAGGCCCCGCGGGTGTACCCGCGGGGCCTTATAGTACCTGATGCGAAACCCCTACGACACGGCGATGTCGCCGCGCTCGCCGGTGCGGATACGGACGGCTTCGAGCACCGGGGTGACGAAGATCTTACCGTCGCCGATCTCGCCGGTCTGGGCCGCGCCCTCGATGGCCTCAACCACCCGGTCCATCTGCTCGTCGGTCACGACCACGACGAGCTGCACCTTAGGCAGCAGATTGACCTGGTACTCCGACCCGCGGTAGTGCTGGGTGTACCCCTTCTGCTTGCCCGCACCCTTGATCTCCGTGACGCTGAGGCCACGGATGCCGATCTCGTCCAGCGCCCCTTTGACCTCGTCCAGCCGGCTGGGGCGGATAATCGCCTCGATACGAACCATTGGTTTATCTCCTTCAGGCCTGCCCGGTTAGGAGGCCTAATCGACGCCCGCCAGCGCGGGCAGACCGGCGTTGTCGCCGTGGTAGCCCTCTTCGCCGTGTTCGGTGATGTCCAGCCCGTCTTCCTCCTCCTCGGAGGGCGCGCGCAGGCCGCCGCAGACGACCTTGACAATCGAGCCGATGACGAGCGTGGCGACGATTGCCATGATGACCGTCAGCACGACTGCCTCAAGCTGCGCGATGAACTGGTCGATGGACGCGCCCGGCAGGCCGGAGAAGATACCGTTGCTCCGGCCGAGGGGGCCGCTCGCCTGCGTGATGGCAGAGTTGACGCCGCTGTTGGCGAAGAGGCCGGTCGCCAGCGCCCCCCACATCCCGCCGCAGGCGTGGACGCCGAACACGTCCAGGGCGTCATCGTAGCGGTTCAGCTTGCCCTTGAGCTGTATGACCGAGAAGCAGATCGGCGAGACGATCAGGCCGATCAGCAGGGCGTCGAAGGCGTTGACGAAGCCGCAGGCCGGGGTGATGGCGACGAGACCCGCCACCGCGCCCGAGCCGAAGCCGACGGCGGTCGGCTTCTTGAACCGGATCCACTCGATGACGGTCCAGGACATGGCCGCGGCGGCCGTGGCGATGTGGGTGTTGATGAACGCCGCCGTGGCGACGCCGTCAGCCGCGAGCTGCGAGCCGGCGTTGAAGCCGAACCAGCCGAACCAGAGTAGGGCGACGCCGATCAGCACCATCGGGACATTGTGCGGGCGCATCTCTTCCCCACCATGCCCCTTGCGCTTGCCCAGCATCATGCACAGGACCAGGGCCGAGACGCCCGACGAGATGTGGACGACGGTCCCGCCCGCGAAGTCCAGCGCGTGGATGTGGCCGGTCCCGATATAGCCGCCGTCCCAGACCATGTGGGCCAGCGGGTCGTAGAAGAACGTCGCCCAGAGCAGGATGAACAGGCAGTAGGCCCCGAACTTCATGCGCTCCGCCACGGCACCCGAAATCAGCGCGGGGGTGATGATCGCGAAGGTCATCTGGAACAGCATGAAGATCGCGCCGGGAATGGTCGCCGCGTTGGAAACCGGAGCCGCGCCCGCCCCCGCTCGCAAGCCCATCCAGCTTTCGGGACTGGCAAACACGCCTGCACCGAATATTTTCTGCTCATGCGGGCCGAAGGCGACCGAGTAGCCCCAGAGCATCCACTGGATGCTGATAATGCCCAGCGCGACGAAGGACATCATCAGCGTGTTCAGGACGTTCTTGGAGCGGACCAGGCCGCCGTAGAACAGCGCCAGGCCCGGCGTCATCAGCATAACCAGGGCGGTGGCGACGATCATCCAGGCGGTGTCGCCCCGGCTCGCGCCCTCGGGGGTGAACGCCGCGTTGTTGATGTTCTTCAGGGAGTTCATCGCCGCCGCAGGCTTCGCGCTGTCGTCCTGGACCATCACGCTGCCGTTGATGTTGGTCGGGGCGGCGGGCGTCGCGGCAGCGGCAGTCGCCGCCGTCGCGCCCGAAGTGGCGGTCGCCGGGGCAGTGGAAGATGCCGGGGTGGACGTAGCCGGAGCAGGCGTCTGTGCGTAGACGGAGAGACACAGGGAGAGAAGCGCCATAACGCCGAGGGCGTGACGCCAGAAGTTGGGTTTCACGAAAAAGCATCCTCCAAGTAAGGAAAGAGTTTCCCAAGGGGAAAAGGTCTCCGGGGTGCTTCATCGCGGTTACCGGGTGGCTGCCTGCCAGGCGACAACGCTTGGAAGTGTGCTAGTCTAGCACAGGCCGGGGGCCTTTGTCAAGCCGCTCCTGTTGCTATTTTCTCCGCGGCCTCGGACTCCCTACCCCCGCGCCGCGAGATATTCCACGAACGAATCCTGCACGGCCCCCGCCTGCCGGGCGGTGCCGGGGAAGTTGTTCATCAGCAGCGAGAACACGTAGAGGTGTCCGTCACGGCCCGTCACGTACCCCGACAGGGCGCGCACCGCGCCCAGCGTGCCGGTCTTGGCGTGGACGTTATTGGCCGCCCGCGTCCCCTTCATGCGACCCTTCAGTGTCCCGTCCACGCCCGCGATGGGCAGCGCATTGTAATAAATGCGCCAGTCGGCCTGCTTGTGCATCCCCAGCAGCAACTGCGCGACGGCCCGCGCGGTGACGTAGTTGCGCCGCCCCACGCCGCAGCCGTCCACCAGAGTGATGGCATTGGTGTCCACGCCTAGATGCTTGAAGATCGGCGTCTCGACCGCATGGCCGGCCTCGTAGCTGCCGCCCGCGCCGTGCCCCGCTCCCAATAGGCGCACCAGGCTCTCGGCCAACAAGTTATCGCTCGGCTTGGTCATGCGGGCAAGATAGGCAGACAGCGGCGCGGTGGTGTGCGCGGCCAGCGTGACAGCAGCGGTCATGGGCGTCTTGCCCGTGACCGCCCGCCCCGTCAGCGCGATGCCGTGCCGAACCAGGGCCTCGGACAGCAATGTCGCCGCTAGCCGGGCCGGGTCCTGGACCGGCACGTTCGCCGTGAGCGTTTGCCCCAGCGGCAGCGTCCCCGAGACGACAAAAAAAGGCTTGTCCCAGGGCCGCGTCACGGCACAGTCGTTGGGGCCGTCTTTGGGTCCCGTCCGGGCATTCGCCACGACCGGCAGATACGCCGTCCGCGAATCTAGCGTCGCGACCACGGGGTCGCCGACGGCCTTGCCCGCCGAGACGTGGACGCCCAAATCTCCTTCGCCGGCTTCCAGGGCCGAGATTTGCGGAAACTCCTCGTCCGACAGATCATCCCACTCCCAACCGAACCCGTAGGGGCCGTCGGTGAACAGCGTCCCGTCGCCTACGACGTCACCCTCGACGCGCTTGACGCCCCGCGCCGCCAGCGCCTGCACCATCGCGTCTAAATCCGCCGCCGACAGCAGCCCATCCCCCCCACCGCGCAGGTAGACATCCCCGTGGACCGTCCCCGCCCCGTCGGGCTGGGCTTGGGCGCATAGCCGCGTCGTCATCGCGAAACGCGGCCCCAGCCCTTCCAGCGCCGCCGCCGCCGTGAACAGCTTGCGGTTGGAGGCAGGAATCAGCCGGACGTCGGCGTTACGCTGGAAGACGACCCGCCCGCTGTCCGCCCGGCAGACGATGGCCCCCGTGATACCGCCCTTCAGCGCGGGCGCGTCCAGGATGCGGCCCAGGGCCACCCCCAGAGGATCGGCGTGGAGCGGCGCGAGGCTGACGAGAAGCAGAAGCAGGCACAGGGGCGACGGGCGGGAAGGGGGACGTGTCAAAGCGACCTCGTGAAGTAATAGCCGCCGTTGGTCATGCCGACGGCCTTGTATACTTTGTGCGCCACCGTGCGGGCGTACCCCGACTCCAGCCGGACCCGGTCACAACCCCGCTCCCGCGCCAGGTCAAAACCCCGCGTCAGCAGCGCCCGGCTGATACCCAGCCCTCGCGCGGCCTCGGTGACGATCAGGTCGGGAATCCACGCTTGCGGACGGGTGTAGTTCAAGTGCTCCCGGACTTCCAAAGACATAAAGCCAAGCAGTGCGCCGTCCCGCTCCGCGACCAGCGAGGCCGTGTTCTCCCGCGCGAGGTGCCGCTCATAGACGGCCACGGCGGACTCAGACGTCTCCGGCGTCACCTGGGGCCGGCCCAGCTCCGCCAGCAGCGCGGCAACTTGGGGGAAATCTTCCGCCACGGCCAGGCGAACGCGGATGTCGGTCATGGCGGCAGTATACCAGGCCTCCGCGCCAAACCACGCAGGAATACCCGGCCCGCGCCCCGAACTCCCTCCCCGTGACACTCATGGGCGCTATCTTCGACTGCGACGGACTGCTGGCCGATACCGAAACGCCTGACTACGAAGCCTGGCGGCGGATCTACGAGGCGCAGGGCCTGCACCTGCCCATCGCGCTGTGGGCGCAGAACATCGGAGTCGCCAAGGGCCACGACCTGCACGACTTCCACGGCCCGCTGGCCGCGCACGTCGGGCCTGGCTACGACCGCGAGGCGACTCAGACGCGCAAGCGCGAAAGCTACCAGGAGGCCGTCGGCCGGCTCACGCCCATGCCCGGCGTGCTGGCCCTGCTGGACGCGCTGGACGAGGCGCAGATCCCCTGTGTGGTCGCGTCCAACTCCGAGCGCGCCTGGGTGGAGCGCGTCTTGGAGATCACCGGCCTGACCACGCGCTTCCGCGCCATTGCCACTGCCGACGAGGTGGACCGCCCCAAGCCCGCGCCTGACGTCTACCTGCTGGCCGCCGCGCGCCTGGGCGTCCCGCCCGGCCACTGCGCCGCGTTCGAGGACTCGCCGCGCGGCCTGGCCGCCGCCCACGCCGCCGGCATGTTCACCGTCGCCGTGCCCACCGCCCTGACCCGGCACTTCGCCTGGGAGCAGGCCCACCACATCGTCGAGAGCTTGGAGCATTTGACTTTGGATCAGCTAACCCCCCGGAGCAGCCCGTGACACCCCAGGAGACCGTCCTCGCGTTGACGCGGCACATCCGCGAGGCGGTCCGGCCCCACCTGGGAGCGTGGCACGGGCGCGAGATCACGGGCACGGCGGCCTCGGGCGACGCGACATTCCGAATCGACGAGCACGCCGAGGAGGCCATCGTCTCGTTCATCGAGCGCGAGCGGCTGTCCATCGCCTATTACTCCGAGGACAAAGGCCTGATCGAGTTCGGCGCGTCGCCCGAGGCCGTGCTGATCATCGACCCCATCGACGGCACCCGGCCCGCCGTCGCCGGCTTCGAGCAGTGCGTCGTCTCGGTCGCCTGGGCCGACTACCGGCCTGACGTCACCCTGGCCGACGTCCGGCTGGGGTGCATCGGCGAGATCAAGAACGACGACCTGTTCTGGGCCGAGCGCGGGCGGGGGCGCACTGGATCGGGCCGGACGGCAGGGAACGCGCGCCGCGCCTGCTGCCCATCGCAGACATCAGCCGCGCGCCGCTGTCCTTCGAAGTGGTCGCCCGGCCCTTCGCGTGGGTCGGGACCGCCCTGGCCGAGATCGTGGACGCAAGCTCGATGACCGGCGGCTGCTTCGTGTTCAGCTCGACGGCGTTCTCGCTGACCCGGCTGATGACTGGACAGCTCGCGGCCTGCCTGGACATCGGCAACCGTCTGCTGCGCGACTTCCCGCAGGGGCGGGAGCGGTTCCTCGCGCTGGGGCTGGGCCGGCCCATCGGCCTGTTCCCCTACGATATCGCCGCCGCCCTGCTGATCGCCGAGGAAGCCGGCGCGGTCGTCACGGACGCCTACGGCAAGCCACTGGGTGGGACGCGGCTGCTGGACACGGGCGAAGCCAACTTGCAGTCCATATTGGGGGCGTCCAACCCCGCCCTGCACGGCAAGCTGCTTGCGGCCCTGGATGCAGGCGTCGCGCGCTTAGACATCAAATAACAAATAAGAGGATTCAATGACTTTCAATGGGAAAACGTGGGTGCGAGTGGGAATCGGGCTGGCCGCAGCGGCGGGCGGGTACGCGGTCTGGGCGAACCGGCAGAAGATATTCGTCAACGACATTACGACGGGCGAAAGCGTCGCCTACCCCGGCCTGATCTCGCGGGTCTACTACGCCGATGTCCCACAGGCGGCGGCGGCGGCGGAACAGGCCCTGGGGCGGCTGGCCCGCTGGAAGCTGATCCACCACGACTCGGAGAACGACGCGCTGGAGGCCGAAGTGCGGACGCGCATCGGCCCGTTCACCGACGACGTCACCGTTTACTTCTTCCCACTGGGCCGGGGGCAGACGCGGGTCACGATCCGATCCCGCTCGCGCCTGGGCCGAGGGGACCTGGGCCAGAACGCCCACCACATCCGCGAACTGCAAGCGGCGATGGACGCGCGGCTGAATACGGACGCGGCGTTTTAGGTGCTGGTGCTAGGCGAGGTAAAGATCAGGGCGAGGAACGAGGGGGTTGGAAACCCCTCGTCCGGCTCACGGTGCGGCGGCGGGGTACGCGGAGGTTCCTGATGCTCCCCCTACACCCCCGTCAGATTCGTCAGCGATTGGGACGCGGCGTACTGGACGTGCGGGTCGGGACTCTGCGCCAGGCGGCGCAGGAGGGCCAGGGCCGGGGCGTCTTTCTGGCCGATCTGGCCCAGCGTGACGGCCACCCAGGTCTGCGTGGCCGCGTCGCCGCCCGCGCCCGCCTGGGTCAGCGCGGGGGCCACGTCGGACCGCGCCAGGGCACCCATGCGCGCCAGCGTCTGGCTGGCGTTGAAGGGAACCGGCGTGGGCCGCGCCAGCGCGGCCACAAGGGCTGGAATGGCCGCGCGCGACAAAGCGGGCGTCAGCAGGCCGTCCTGGGCGGCGCTGACGACGGCCCCGTCTTTGTCCCCGAGAGCCTGCACAAGCGTCGGGATGACGGCGGGGCTGCCGCTCCGCCCCAGACCCGTCGCCGCCCCCTCGCGGACGTCGTCTGGAGTGGCCGGGTTGGCGAGGGCGGCGCTCAGGGCGGACACCGCTTGCGGCGTTCCGATGCCGCCCAGCGCCTGCGCGGCCCGCGCGGCGGTGTCTCTGCGCCCCAGGGCGGCGACCAAGGGGCCGACGGCGGGGGCACCTGCGGACTGCACCCCGGCCTGGGCGGCGTCGCGCACACGGGCATCAAAGTCCCCCAAGGCCGCCACCAGGGCGGCGACAGAGGAGACACTGGCGAAGTGGCCCACGGCGAGGGCGGCCTGGGCGCGGGCCTCACCGTCTGCGTTGGCGTCCTGGAGAACACCGGTCAGCGTCGATTCGGCACCCGCCACCGAGGGCAGCACGGATTGAGCCTTGCCCTGCGCCGTGTGAGCGTCCCCCAGCGCCTTCTGCGCGACGGCCCGTGCCCCGGCGTCTTTTGCTTTCCCCAGATCTGCCTGCGCCTTCGTGACCGCGTCGCGGGCGGTCTGCGCGCCGGTATAGGCAGCCAGGACCGTGTCGGCGAGGGCGACTTGCGCCAGGCGCTGCACCGATGGCTGGTCGGTCCGGCCCGCCAGCTTCGTCAGCTCGGGCATGCCCCCAGGCGCGGCGATCTGGTCCAGCAGGCCCACCATCTGCTGCCGGAAGGCGATGTCTGCACCCGCCTTTGGGTCTTCCAGGTGGGCGACGACCAGCGGCACCGAGTCCGGGCCGATCTTTTGCAGGGCGCTGACGGCGGCGTCCTGGGCGGCGGGCAGCTTAAGGACGGCGTTGACGGCGTTGGCGGCGGACGGGCCGCCGATCTTGCCCAGCACGTCCACGGCCGCCCCTCGGAGGTCCGGGTCGCCGTTGGCGAGACGGTCTACGACCTGCTTCAGGTTGCCGTCGTTGGATTTCCCCAGGGCGGTCAGGCCGGTCTCGGCGGTATCCTTGATGCCGCTGTCTTTGCACAGGCTGAACAAGGTGTCGAAGGACTGGGCGGGCGTGAGCTTGCCCGCTGCCGTCAGGCGGTTGACCGAGTCGGCGGCGTTTTTGCGGAGGTCCAGGCTGGCCTGGTTCTGCGGGCTGTCCTTGTCCTCGTCCGGGTTCTGCGTGTTTGCAAGCACGTCCGTCAGGTGCCCCCTCTGGACCAAACCCTGGACCGCGCGGTCACGGACGTCCTGCTGCGGACTCGCCAGCGCGGCTTCGAGCTTCGCCTGCGCGCTGCGGTTGTAGGAAACCAAGCCATAGACGGCCAGGACCAGCACGACGGTGATGATGATAGCCCGCGCGCGGGCCTTGAAAAACGAGACGGCGTTGCTCATGCGTTCCCCCAAAAGTGTTGCCCCATCTTAAACGAAACGGCGGTCTTTGTCAAGCCCGATGTCCGCCCGCGCAGGAGAGTCAGCCGCGCCCGTCGAACAGGGCCGCATGAGCATTCGGATCGCCGTGCTGTTGTCGGGCCGGGGCGGGCGCGGGAGCAACATGCAGGCCATCGCCGAGGCCTGCGCCGAGGGGCGCATCGACGGCCAGGTCGTCCTCGTCCTGGGCAACGCCGCCGAATCGCCTGCGCTGGCCCGTGCGCGTGAACTGGGCCTGCGTGCCGAGAGCCTTTCGACCCGGCAGGACGGGGCGGCCTACGCCGACGCGCTGCTGGCACTCTTGCATGACGCCCACATAGATTTGATCTGCCTGGCCGGCTACATGCGGAAAGTACCCGACCCGGTCGTCAGCGCCTATGCAGGCCGGATTCTGAACATCCACGCCGCCCTGCTCCCCGCCTTCGGCGGCCAGGGGATGTACGGACACCACGCCCACCAGGCGGTTTTAGACTACGGCGTCAAAATCTCGGGCTGCACGGTGCATTTCGTGGACGGCGACTATGACACCGGCCCAATCGTGCTGCAAACGCCGGTCGTGGTCCAGGAAGACGACACGGTCGAGACACTGGCCGCCCGCGTCCTGGCCGCCGAGCACCGGACGTACCCCCGCGCCGTCGCCCTGTTCGCCGCAGGCCGCCTGCGCCTGGAAGGCCGGCGGGTGCGGATCGGGGAGTAGCCTACTCCACCACCCCGTCAATCGCCTTTGCCATCTCCAGCAGCGCGCGAAGCTCGGCCAGCGGCAGCATCGTCGCCGCGTCCGATAGGGCGCGCTCCGGGTCGGGGTGGACCTCCAAGAACAGTGCGTCCACGCCCACGGCCACGGCCGCCCGCAGCAGCGGCGGGATGAACTCGCGCTGGCCCCCGCTCGTCGCCCCCTGCCCCCCCGGCTGCTGGACCGAGTGCGTCGCGTCAAAGACCACGGGGCAACCCAGGCCGCGCATCACTGGCAGCGCGCGCATATCCACCACCAAGGTGTTATAGCCGAAGCTCACGCCCCGCTCGCACAGCAGCAGGCTCTGGTTGCCCGTCCCCCGTACCTTTTCCACCACGTTTTTCATGTCCCACGGGGCCAAAAACTGGCCCTTCTTGACGTTGACCGCCCGCCCGCTCTCGCCCGCCGCGACCAGAAGGTCGGTCTGCCGGGATAGAAACGCCGGAATCTGCAAGACATCCGCGACCTCGGCCACGGGTTTGACCTGCCAGGTTTCATGCACGTCCGTCAGGACGGGCACGCCGAATTCGGCTTTGATCGCCGCCAGCACCTCTAAACCGCGCTCCAACCCCTCGCCCCGGAATGAGGCCGACGACGTCCGGTTGGCCTTGTCGAACGAGGCCTTGAAGATGTAGGGCAGGCCCAGGGCCTCGCAGTCGGCCTTGGCCCGCGCCGCCACCTCGCGGCACAGGTCCAGGCTCTCGATGATGCACGGCCCGGCGATCACGGCCAGCGGCGAGTCCGGCCCGCCGACGGTGAAGCTTTGGATGGTGACAGGGTTTAACTCGTTGTTCAAAACGTTGCTTTCTGGGTTTCGTTGTGCGCGCCAGGCTGCGCGCCCAGCAGGGCGTCCGCGCCCGCCAGCACTTCATCGACATCGAGCAGCCGCATACAGAGGTGCGGGTCGTCGGCGTTGCGGCAGACCTTGCGGTCGCACGGCCCGCACGGGACGGCATGGGCCATGACCAGCGCCCTGCCCGTGCGCGGTCCGTACCAATCCGGCGAGGTCGGGCCGAACAGGGCGATCTGGGGCGTCCCTAGGGCGGCGGCGACGTGCATCGGGCCGGTGTCGCCGCTGACCAGCAGCGCGGCGCGGTCGATCAGGGCCGCCGCCTGCCGGAAGCCCAGCTCGCCGGCCATCACGACCGGGGCGGGCGACATGCGCGCAGCCATTTCTTCCAATCCGAGCCGTTCTTTGGCGCTGCCAATCAGGACAATCCGGCAGCCGTGCTGCCGCGCCAGCGCGTCGGCCAGCGCAGCAAAGCGGTCGGCGGGCCAGCACTTCGTCGGCCAGGTCGTCATGGGAGCCAGGACGGCGAACCGCTGCCCGCGTGCCAGCCCCTGGGCCTCCAAGAAGTCTCCCGCGAGGGCCGCGTCCTCCGCCGTATAGCCCATGCTCATGGGTTCGGGGGGAGCGGGCGGCAGGCCCAGTGCCCCCAGCGTCAGCAGGTACTGGTCCACCCGGTGCGCGGGCAGGCCCGGCTCCGCGTAGGCGTGCGTGTACAGGCGCTTGTAGTGGGGGCGGCGCGACCCACCGTAGTAGCGCTTGAACGTGTCAAAGACGCCCACACGGACCGGGGCACCGACCCCCAGCGTGAGCAGGGGCCACTCCTCGGGCTGGAACGACACGAAGACGTCGTAGTCCCGCTCCCGGAGCAGACGCCGAAAGGCCAGCATCCGTGCCAACCACGGGACATAGCGCAGACCCCGCACCAGGCGCTTCCAGTAAGAGCCGTCCCAGCAAAGTACCTCGTCCACGTAAGGGTTAGCGTCTATGGCCTCGCGCTCGGTATGCTCGACGACCCAGGTGATGTATGCCTCCGGGTGGGCCGCGCGCAGGGCGGCCAGCAGCGGCGTCCCCATCAGGATGTCCCCGAACGCCCCGGCCCGCAGGATCAGGATGCGCTTGGTGGCCTGCTCGCGCGGGACGGGGCAGCGGCGGACGGTCAGGTTGCAGGGGGTGAGCGGCGCAAAGAATTGGGGCGGCGAGGGGGGTATTGGCATGGACAACTCTAGCGTACCCATTCAGCATCCGGCTGCACCAAGCGCAGCAGGCCGGTCACCGCCTCGAAGACCTCGTCTACGCTGATGAGGCGCAAGCAGAGCAGATGGCTCTCCGGCGGGTTCGGGCAGAACTTCTGGTCGCAGGGGCCGCATGGGACGGGGTGCATCAGCGTGACTCCGCCCGACGCCAGCGGCGCGCGCCCTAGCACCGGCGTCGGTCCGAACAGCGACACCGCTGGGGTGCCGACGGCTGCGGCAACATGCATCGGGCCAGTATCCCCGCTGATGAGCGCGGAGGATCGGGCGATCAAGGCTGCCATCTGTCGGAAGTCCAAAACGCCTGCAGCCTGGATCGGCCCAGACTCCATCCGGGCCGCGACCCTTGCCACCGCCTCGCGCTCTTCGGGGCGTCCGCTGCCGATCAGGACGCTCGCGTAGCCAAGCCGCCGGGCCAGGGCATCGCCCAGGGCCGCATACCGCTCCTCGGGCCAGCAGCGGGACGGCCAGGTCGTCATCGGGGCCAGTACGACGAACGGCCTGCCCTCAGCAAGCCCATGACCCCCCAGGAACCGGCCGGCGGCGGCGGCATCCTCCTCTGTAAAGCCCATGCTCATCCGTTTTTCCACTGGATCGGACAGGCCCAGAGCGCGCAGCGGCAGCAGGTACTGGTCCGTCCGATGCAGAGGCAGGTCGTCATGGGTGTAAGCGGCAGAATACAGCCGGACGTGGGGGCTGGTGCGCGCCAGGCCGTCGGTCTGCCGGAACGTGTCGAAGACGCCGATGGAGACGGGCGCGTCCACTCCCCGGACGAGCCAGGGCCATTCCTCCGGCTGGAACGAGATGAACACGTCATACTGGCGGCGGCGTAGCGCCCCGCAGAAGCGGCGGGCGCGCAAAAGCCCGAGCGGGAGCCGCTGCCAGCGAAACTGCCGCTTCCAGTACGCGCCGTCCCACCGGATGAGTTCGTCGATGTACGGGTTGGCATCGATAGCCTGGGCTTCGGTGTGCTCCACCAGCCAGGTCAGGTGCGCGTCGGGGTAAGCGGCGCGCAGGGCCGCCAGCAGCGGCGTCGCCATGAGCACGTCGCCGAACGCGCCGACGCGCGTTACGAGAATCCGGTGCGAAGCCTGCTCACGCCTCACGGGGCAGCGGCGGAGCGGTACGCGGCAGGGGAGCAGCGGGAGCTGGAACTGCGGGGGTAGGTGGCGCGGGCGCGGCTTGCGGCGGAGTGTCATGGATTCACGCGGCCGGGGCTTTCTGGAGCGCCTTTACGCCGCGCGCGCTCTCGTACTCGCGGTGGTAGAGCGCCTCGACCTTGTCGGTCATCACGCGCAGCGAGAAGTATCGCTCGACGCGCTCCCGGCCCGCCGCACCCAGCCGGCGGCGCAGAAAGGCGTCGCCGGCCAGCCGCGCCATCGCGTCGGCCAAAGCTCCCGCGTCGGACGGCGGGACCAGGAAGCCGGTCTCGTCGTCCAGCACCATCTCGGGCGTCCCCCCCACGAGCGTCCCGATCACGGGCTTCGACAATGCCATGCCCTGCTGCACCACGGCGGAGCACGGCTCCTGCCAGGTGGACGGCACGGCGACCACGTCCAGGGCGTTGATGACGTTGCCCACATCGTCCCGGAAGCCGACGAACAGCACACGGTCGGCCAACCCTAGGTTCGTCACGATCTCGCGGAGACGCGCCTCGTCCGGCCCGTTCCCGACGACGACCAGGCGCAGCGGGTAGCGGTCGCCCAGCCGGGCCAGGGCGTCCAGCAAAACGGTGTGGCCCTTCTCAGGCGCGATACGCCCGATGATGCCCACGGCGACACTATCTTCGGGGATGCCCAGGTCGGCCCTGACCGCCCGCCGCGGGGCGGTCGTGCGCGCGAACGCCTCGACGTCGGTGCCGTGATGGATGACCTCGACCTGGGCGTCGGGGACGCCGCACCGGAGCAGCGTCCGCCGGACCGAGTCCGAGACCGTCACCATGCGCGTGAACAGCAGGCGGCTGTAAAGCAGCGTCCCCGCCCGCGTCTTGAACGGATAAGGCATGTGTCGTGACAGCACGCGGACGGGCACTCCCTCCAAACGCGCGGCGGTGACGGGCACCACCATGTCCAGGCTCCAGTGGACGTGGACCACGTCGGTGGGGCGCTCGCGGAAGAAGCGCCGCAGCTTCCCGAAGTCGCGCCAGTCGCCCTGCCGCCGCACGGTCATGGGGACCGTCGGCAGACCCATCGCCTGCGCCCGCGACTCGACCCACTTGCCGGGCCGGCAGGCGACGGTGACGTCGTGGCCGCGCAGGCGGAGCTGTTCCGACAGGTTCAGGATGTGCAGCTCGGTCCCGCCCCAGGAGGGGAAACTGGTCGCCACTTGCAGCACGGAGAGAGGCATGGGTACTTTTTTGTCCTTACGCTCCGGCCTGCGCGCCGGCACGGGGCGGGGCATACGCCGCGCACACGCGCGCGATGATGTCGGTCGTGGAGCGGCCCGCGACGAGCGAGAGGATCCGCACCTCGCCGCCGTAGCCGCGCACGCCGCGCGCCTCGGGCAAATCTTCCTCGCGGTAGTCGCCGCCCTTGACGTAGACGGCGGGCCGCAGTGCCTCGATTAGCGGGGCCGGGGTGCGCGTCGCAAACGGCACCACGAAGTCCACGCACGAAAGCGAGGCCAGCATCTCCATTCGCTCGGCCAGCGGCACGATGGGCCGCAGGTCGCCCTTGAAGCCGCGCACCGACTCGTCGGCGTTGACCGCAACCACCAGGACGTCCCCCAGGGCACGCGCCTCGGCCAGATACCGGGCGTGGCCGACGTGAAGTAGGTCGAACACGCCGTTGGTGAAGACGACCGTCTCGCCCGCCGCCTGCCGGTCAGCGACCAGGGCCGCCAGGCGTTCTGGCGTCACGAGCTTAGGACCGGACAACGGGAAGGGCGAGGCCACGCGGTTTCCTTTCAGGGCGCTCCAGCCGCGCGCCGACGGCGGCGATGACGGCGGGTACGCTCAGGTCGTCCATGCACTTGACGTCGCCGCGCGCGCAGATCCGGTCGCGGCATGGGACACAGGGCAGGCCCCGGTCGATCAGCACGGTGCTGTTGGCCGTCAGCGGCCCCGTCCGGTCCGGGTCCGCCGCCCCCGACAGCACGACCAGCGGCGTCCCCACGGCGGCCCCGATGTGCATCGGGCCGGTGTCGCAGGTCAGCAGCGCGTCCGCCCGCGCCAGGACCGCCCCGAATTCTTTGACCGACAGCCGCCCCGCCAGATTGATGATACGGCCGTCATACGACGCAACCTCGCGCGCCAGGGCCACCTCGTCCAGCCCGTCCATCACGGTCTTGAACGCGGGCGGTGCACCGGTCACGGCGACGCGGACGTTGGGCTGCCCAGCCCAGTAAGCCGCCACCTCGCCGAAGCGCGCCAAAGGCCAGCGGTTCAGGGGCCGTGAGGCGGCAGGGTTGATGACCAGCAACCGGTCGCCGTCCCCCACCCCCGATTCAGCCAGCACGGCACCCGCCCGCCGCCGGGCGGCCTCGGGGAGGACGAAATCGAGCGAGCGGTCGTGCAATAGCCCGATGCCCAGCGGGGCCAGCTCCTTGGCGAAGTCGTCCACGGCGTGGACGACGCGGCCCGTTTGGGGGCTGACAGCCATGTTCTTCACGAACGTCAGTCGCGTCCGCGCGCCGCTCGCCGCCGCCATCAAGTAGGACTTGGCGCTCGGGTGCAGGTTGACGATCAGGTCGTAGCGCCGCCGCGACAGCCGCCACAGGAACGGCAGAAAGTGGTCCAGCCGTGAGTCCACGCCGCGCTTGTCGAAGGCGAGCACATCGCGCACGTCCGGGTGCCCGGCGAGCGCATCCGCCATCCCCCCGCCGACCACGAAATCCACGACGACGCCGGGGAACGCCGCCCGGACCGCCCGGACCGAGGGCGTCGCCAGCAGGATGTCGCCCATGCCGCCGAACCGGATAAAGAGAGCGCGCTGGAAAGTCATAAATGATACAAAGGCCGAGGGAGCGTCCGCCGAGATTATACCGAATCTAAGGCGATGGGCGCAAGCGCGGCCTGTCCGGGCGCGTCCCCCAGCCGCAGCAGCGCCTGGGCGGCGTCCCGCACGTCATCGGCCGGCAGCGACGCCATCGTGCCGTCCGGCGACTCCAGGACGCGGTGGTGCCGCCCGTAGTTGCCCCACTTGCGCGGGTTGGTCGGCCCGAACAGGGCCACCGTCGGGACGCCCAGGGCGACGGCGGAGTGCATGATGGCCGTATCGTTGCCGAGGAACAGCCCGAGCTGCGAGACCAGGGCCAGCGACCCGCGCAGGTCGCAGGCCCCGGCGAACGAGGCCGCCCGCGCCCGCGTCTGGGGCGCGCAGAGCGCGAGCATCTCGTCACAGGCGTCGCGCTCGTCCGGCCCCCCGATCAGGGCCAAGCGCAGGCTGGGGTCGCCGGCGACCAGGGCGTCCGCCACCCGCGCGAAGCCCGCCGCCCCCCAGCGCTTGCGGGCCTGACTCGCGCCGGGCTGGATGCCCACCAGCCGCGTCCGCGAGGCGCGCTCGCCGCCCCAGGCCGCTTCGAGGAACCGACACGCCGTCTCGGTCTCCTCCGCACTGATCCATAGCTCCAGCGCAGGGTTGACCGGCGCAAAGGGGGCGACCGCGTGGAGGACGTCAAAGTAGCAGGCGATCTCGCTTTTGTCGCGGTCGTAGTCCACGGGGCAGTTCAGCAGCGGCCCGCGCCCCTCGGAACGAAATCCGGCCCGCAGCCGCACCCCGCCCAGGCGCGGGGCCAGGGCCGAGTGGAACGAGCGGTTCAGGGCCAGGCACAGGTCGAAGCGGCCGCCGCGGAGGCGCCGCGCCAGCCGGAAATAGGCCCCCCACCCTTTGTCCGACTTGTACGGGTCGAATTCGATGATCTCGTCTAAATAGGGGTTGTTCTGGAGCAATACGCGCGCGTTCTTGCCCGTCAGCAGCGCGATGTGCGCGTCCGGCCACTGCGCCCGCGCCGCCCGGAAGATCGGCGTCGCGAGCAGCGTGTCGCCGATGAACCGGAACTTGGTGGCGATCAGAATCCGCCGGACCGGGTGGGCGCGCGACCCGATCCCGGTTTCTTGCCCGAGGGCTGGGATCGGGGCGGACGGGGGGCGAACTTCTCCCACGACGGGGAGTTCCACCACACCGCCCCGGCGGGCGCGCAGCAGGCGTCGGGCCGCCCGCGCCACCTCGTCCGGCGTGATCGCGCGCAGGCAGTCGTAGCGCCCCTCGCACGTCGGGTGGTTGCCGCAGGGCGCGCAGGGCAGGTCTTTGAAGATCGTCACCGAGTCGGCGTCGAACGGCCCGGTCACGGCGGGGTCAGTCGAGCCGAACAGGGCCACGGTGGGCGTCCCCACCGCCGTCGCCAGGTGCATCGGCCCCGAGTCGGCGCTGATCAACACATCGGCCCGCTTGAGCACGGCGGCTAATGTCTTGACGTCGGTGCGCCCCACGAGGCTGACGGGCCGGGCCGCGCGCGCCTGGCGAATCACGTCCGCCGCCATCCCCTCGTCCTCGGCCCCGGCCCCGACCAGGACGCAGGGCACGTCCCCCAGCTCGTCCAGCGTCCGCGCGAACGACTCGGCGAACCAGCGCTTCTGCGGCCGGGTCGCGCCGACATTGACCGCCACCAGGGGGCCACCCGGCGCGACGCCGGCCTCAGCTAATAGGGCGTCGGCGGCCACGCCGGATTGGGCGTCCACGACCATGACCAGGGGGTGCCGCTCCCCGGCGGGCAGCGGCGGCAGCGGCATGGTGTCCAGCATCGCCTGCGCCATGTGGGCGGCCTTGGTCGGGCGCAGGTCGGTCAGAAACCGGTTCATGCCGCGCCCGGCCTGGCCCACGCGGCGCGGCGTCCGGGCCAGCCACGCCGCCGCGGCGTAGGCAGACAGCGGCGGCAGGATGACCGCGTCGGTGTAGCGCCCGTCGCGCAGCAGCCGGAACGTCTGCACGACTCGCCCCCAGCTCCCCGGCGCGGTCCGGGTGATGACGCCGTCCAGGTCGGGGTTGCCGCCCAGCACCTCGGCGGCGGCCCCGGCCCCGACCACGGTGTCGATCCGCGCGTCCGGGTGCGCCCGCCGCAGGGCGGCGATGGCCGGCGTGGTCAGCAGGGCGTCCCCCATATAGTTCATGTTGACGACAAGGAACTTACGCATGGTTTCACAGTTCGGGGCGCTGCCCTCTCTTGCGAGGGTACTCTCCCATGTTGGGCTTATCCTACACATTTGCCGAGGCGGGCGAGCACCTCCCCCACCACCCGCTCGGCGCTGATCCGCTCCAGGCTCGCCGCGCCGGCCTCCGCCGTAGGCCGCCGGCCCGGCACCATCGCACCGGGGGCGGGATCGTGCAGGACCGCGTTCCGGCCCCCATACGGCCCGTGGCGGCGCGGGTCGGTCGCCCCGAACAGCGCGACGACGGGCGTGCCGACGGCGACGGCCAGGTGCATCGGCCCGCTGTCGCCGCTGACCAGCAGGTCACACGCGGCCAGGACGGAGGCCAGCGCACGCAAAGTCGTCTTCCCCGAGACGTCAGCAAAACCGTCGGGCAAACCGGGCGTGATCTTGGCGACGTCCCGCGCGTCGTTCTTGTCGCCGACGAAGACGACGCCCACCCTGGCCCCCATAAGCGCGGACGCTGCCTCGCCCCACCGCTCCAAAGGCCACCGCTTGTAGGCACGGCCCGCGCCGACGTTCAGCGCGACGCGCGGGCGCGGCAGGCCTGACAGCCATTCGGCGGCCTGCGCCGCACCGTCCGCGGCCAGATACGGCTGCGGCGTGAACTCTTTATGATCGGCGTGGACGCCCAGGGCGTCGGCGAAGCCGTACAGCAGGTCTACCTCGTGCCGGTCCCGCGCCCCGCCGGGTACGACCGGGTGCGTCAGGAAGAGCGCGTTGCCCTCGCGGTTGCGGTCCCAGCCGGGCCGCACCGATGCACCCGACAGGCGCGTGATGAGGCCACTGAGCAGCAGCCCCTGCATATCCAGCGCGAGGTCATAGCGCCGGGCGTGGAGAGCGCGCCGCAGCGCCCACAGGTCGCCCATCGAAGGCCTATCGGGCAGCACCCAGAGTTTATCGACCCAGGGGTTGCCGCGCAGGACGTCGGCGGAGCGGGCGCGCACGACCCAGTCCACGGCGGCCTGGGGCAGCGCCCCTTTGATCGCCTGCACGACGGGCAGGGCGTGGATGACGTCGCCGATGCTGCTGGTCTTGACGACCAGCAGGCGCTCCGTCTCAGCCAAGGACGGCAGGGGCCGAGGCATTCATACTCATTTCTGCAAGATCCGAGCCTGTGGGCGGCATGCGCCAGCGGTCGTGCAGCCAGAGCCACTGGTCGGGGTACTGCCGCACGATGTCTTCGATGTTTGCCGTGAGCTGTGTCATGATCCGCACGACGTCGGCGTCCCGATCACCCGTCGGCTCGGCGACGAGGGGCGGGTAGATGACCATCTTGTACGTGCCGTCCGGCTGACGCGGGCAGAAGACCGGCAGCAGTGTCGCCCCCGTCTTGAGGGCCAGCACGGCGGGGCCGGCGACCGTCCCGGCCAGGCGACCAAAGAACGGCACGAACACGTCGTCGGATTTCTGATCGGGCACAATGGCGATGATCTTGTTTTCCTTGAGCTGCTTGAGCAGCGCGCGGGGCGAGTCGCCGCGCGCGTGGACCGTGTTGCCGTCGCTGCCGCGGATCCGGTCCGTGAGCGCATTGAACTCCTCGTCCTCGCTCTGGCGGGCAATCACCATCATCGGGTGGCCGGCCACGGCCAGGCGCTTGGCGCTCCACTCCCAGTTGCCCAGATGGGCCGCGATGATGATCAGGCCCTTCCCGCGCGCCAAGGCGGATTCGAGCGGCTCGGCCGAGTCCAGCCTGACCCGCCGGCAGATTTCCTCCCGGTCCATGTCCGAGCCTTTTAGGAACTCGACCAGCATGGCGCGGGTGAAGTGCTGAAAGACGCGCTTGATCAGGTCCTGCCGCTGCCGCTCGTTGAGCGAGTCGCCGTAGGCGATCTTGAGGTTCTTGTCGGCCACGTTGCGGTAGCGCGCGGATAGATGGTAGGCCAGTGTCCCTATCGCCGTCCCCCAGCCCAGCGCCGGCTTCCACGGGACGCGGCGGACGACCGAGAACAGCCCCCAGAAGGCCTGCCGCACGGCCCGCTGCCAAAATTTTTTGCTGACGCGCATAAGTTTTCTAGAAGAACCCCTCAGCCCAGCCGAGAGACTACGCTCGCCCAGAACCCGGCCTCGTCCTCGAAGGCCATCTCGATGCGGAGTGCCAGCACAGGCATGGCGTCCGCGCTCAGGTCTTCCTCCATCGGCCACTTCACCGCGTCCTTTTCGGTCATCACCAGGGCGGCGGCACCCGCCTCCGCCGCGCCGCGCCGCGCCGCGCGCGCTTCTTCGACGGAGAACTTGTGGTGGTCGTCCCACGCCCGCAGGGATAACACGCGCGCCCCCGCCTCCCGTTCCAGCGTCCGCCGGAACGACTCGGGCTGCGCGATGGCGGAAACGGCCTGCACGGCCTGCCCCGCCAGCGCCCGCAGCGGGAGCAGGGGGGCCGACAAATCGGAAACGGGCGCAAAGCCGACAGCGTGGTGATCGGCGAAGAACAGCGGCGCGTCGGGGGCCAGCGCGCAGGACCGGGCCGCCAGGGCCATGCGCCCGTCCTGCGTCAGACCGCCCGCCCGCGTGGCGACGACCACGCCGGCCCGGCGCAGGTGCCGCTCCGGCTCGCGCAGCAGGCCGCGCGGCAGGGGGAACCCGTTGTCGAACGGGCGGCGCGCGTCCAGCAGGACGATGTCCAGGTCCCTTGCGAGCTGCCAGAACTGGAATCCGTCATCCAGAACGAGCGCGTCCAGGCCGAAGCGCCGCAGCGCCTCGCGGCCCGACAGCCGGCGGTCTTTGCCGACCAGCACCGGCACGCCGGGCAGCGTCTGGGCGAGCAGGACCGGCTCGTCCCCGGCCTGCGACGCATCGAGATGCACCCGGCCCGCGTCGTCCGAGACGACCCCGACGCCCGCCACGCCGCCGCCGTGCCCCCGGCTGAGGACGGCGACGCGCCTCCCGTCCGCCTGGAGGCGGCGGCACAGCCACTGCGTCATCGGCGTCTTGCCCGTCCCGCCGACCGACAGGTTGCCGACGCTGACGACGGGGACGGGCAGGTGCCCGCGGCGGCGCACGCCCAGCGTTTCCCCCGCCAGATAGACTTCCAGACCTGCCTCGTAGAGCCGGGCGCAGCCGCCCAAAAGCCCGCGCACCAGGCCGGCGGCCACGCCGGGCCGGGGCGGATCGCCGATGACGCTCAGGGCGTACCGTTCGAGGCGGCTGGGCAAGAGTCAGGCCCGCCGCCACAGGCCCCGCCCGGCACGGGCGGCGGAGCCGCCCGTCTCGCGCTCGGCCTGCTCCTCCAGGGCGGTGATCGCCGCGCCCACGCGGTCGGCCCAGAAGCGCTGCTCTTCCTCGCTCCGGGCGTCGGCGGGGATGTGGATCGGGTCGCCGTAAAGCCAGACCACGCGGGCGAACGGCAGCGGGATCATGTACTGGTCCCAGGCGCGGAACAACTTGCGGGGGTAGGCGCTGATGCCGGAGGGGATGATCGGGGCACCGGACTTCTGCGCCATGAAGATGACACCGGGCTGGACGACGTGGCTCGGCCCGCGCGGGCCGTCCGGCGTGTGGGCCAGCGTCGCGCCCCCTTTCAGGTGCTTGATCATGGTCAGGGCCGCCTGCACCGCCCCGCGCGCCGATGTCGAGCCGCGCACCGTCCTGATGCCGGACCGCTGGAAGAGCCGGTTCTGGTACTCACCGTCCCGCGACGTCGAGACCATGGCCCAGTAGCCCCGGTTTCGGAAGCGCGCGATCGGCATGAACGTCCGCCCGTGCCACGAAACCACGATCACGCCCCGGCCCTCTTCCTGGGCGGCGCGCACCTTCTCCTCGCCCTCGATCCGCACGCGCAGGGTCGCGGACAGCGCGCGGACGATCCAGAAAGCCAGAAACGGGATGAAACGCTGCTTCATGGTTACTCTTACGGCAGGGCGCGGACCGGGAGCGCCGACTCGGCGCGCGAGTCCGATCACTTCTTCCCCCCTGCGCGCCTAATCGCCGCCGTCTTCCCCGAAAAACTTCTTCTCGTGGAAGCGCGCATAGAGGTGCCGGTACAGGCCGTCCGGCAGGCGCATCAGCTCCGTGTGCGACCCGCTCTCGACGATCCGGCCGGCCTCCACCACGAGAATCTTGTGCGCGTTCTGGATGGTGGACAGGCGGTGCGCGATCACCAGAGTCGTCCGGCCCCGCATCAGCGTCTCCAGCGCCTCCTGCACGATCTTCTCCGAGGCGGCGTCGAGCGACGACGTGGCCTCGTCCAGGATCAAGATGCGCGGGTCTTTGAGCAGGGCGCGGGCGATGGCGACCCGCTGCCGCTGCCCGCCCGAGAGCTGCTTGCCGCGCTCGCCCACCAGCGTATCGTACCCCCCAGGCAGGACGGCGGGGTCGGTGATGAACCCGTGGGCGTTGGCCGCCCGCGCCGCCGCCTCGATCATCTCCTGGGTCGCATCGGGCCGCCCGTAGGCGATGTTGTCGCGGATGGTCCCACCGAACAGCACGGTCTCCTGCGGCACGATCCCGATCTGCGCGCGCAACGAGGCCAGAGTCACGCCACGCAGGTCGTGGCCGTCCACCAGGATGCACCCGGCCTGCGGGTCGTAGAAGCGGGGGATCAAATCCGCCAGCGTGCTCTTGCCCGCCCCCGACATCCCAACCACGGCGACCACCTCGCCGGGCATCATGGTGAACGAGACGTCTCGCAAAACCGGCGTCTCGGGCACGTAAGAGAACGCCACGTTCTGGAACTCGATCCGGCCCTCGGACGCCGTCAGCGCGACCGCGCCGGGCGCGTCCTCGATCTCGGAGCGCACGTCCAGCACGTTCTGGAAGATGCGGCTGCCGCCGGCCTGGATCTGCTCCCAGGTCACCTTCGCGCCGCCCAGGTTGCTGACGCCGACGGCGATCTGGTTGATGACATAGATGAACTTGACCAGCTTGCTCAGGGTCAGGGCCTGCGGCCCGTTGCCGCCGCCGAGGATCAAGTGCCCCGCGAACCACAGGGCCAGCGCGATGCCCGCCGCGCCGATGACGTCGGTGATTGGCTTGAGCTTGGCGGCCTGGCGCACGACGATCATGGACAGGTCCTTGGCGGCCTGGCTCTCCGACCGGAACCGCTCCACGACGACCCGCTCGGACCCGAACGACTGGATGATGCGGATGCCGCTGAGAGTCTCCTCCATCAGCGTGTTGACGTCGGCCAGCTTGTCCTGAGTCCGCCCAGTGATCGACCGGACCAGACGCGCCAGGCGGTTGATGCTGTAGACCATGGCCGGGACGACGATCAGGGCGGTCAGCGAGAGCGACATAGAGATGTGGAAGATGATCCATAGCCCGGCGACGATGACGAACGGGGCGGGCGCGATGTCCTTCAGGCCGGACACACTGCCCTGGAGCAGCGGCACGTCGTTGTTGATCGTGGACATCAGCGCGCCGGTCCGCTGCCGGTTGAAGAAGCTCAGGGACAGCCCCTGGAGGTGCCGGTAGACGGCGTTCCGCAGGCCCAGGCCCAGGCGCTGTCCGGCCTCGGCGAACAGCACCGTCTGTCCGTAGTAGAACACCCCGCGCACGATGTAGATGCCGACGATCGCCAGGCAGATCAGGTTGATCTGGTGCAGATCGTGCTGATCGACCCGCTTGTCCTTGCCGCCCGTGCTGGCGGACACGAACGTGTCGAGCAGGTCGGCGACCAGCAGGGACATGCTCGCCACGCCCACCGCGCAGGCCAGTGCGCCGAACAGAAAGCGCCGGTCCGGGTGGATGAAGGACCACAGCCGGTCCCAAATCTCGCGCGGCTTGTCCTGGGTCTGCATCATCAGTGTGAGTGTACCAGGAAACGCAGGAGGAAACGCGAAGAGAGCAGCAGAATGAAGCCGGCCTGGAACAGCGCCGTGGTCTGCTCGCGGTTCCGCAAGGCCTGCGCCCACGCGAACCTCCCGCTCCCCGTCGTGCGCGGCCAGGGCGAGGGCAGCAGCCGCGGCACGCGCGCGACGTAGTCGAGGTAGGGCTGGCCGAACTTCGCCTTCAGGAACTTCTCCTCGTAAAGAATGGCGGCGAGGTGGAAGACCAGGAACAGCGAGACGGTGATCCCCACGCCCCACACGCCCAGGCCCGAGACCAGGCCCATCCCGACCGCCAGCAGCAGCGAGCCGAAGTACAGCGGGTTCCGCACGTGGGCATACGGCCCGCCCGTGGCGATCACCGAGTCCTTGGCGATATACCCCGCCGCCCAGAACCGCACGGCCTCGCCCAGCGCGACCAGGGCGACCCCCGACCCGTAGGCGGCCCAGCCGCCGTCGTCGCGCCGCAGCCACAGCGTCAGGCCCAGCAGCAGCAGCGGCACGAGCCACGTGAAGACGGTGCGGCGTCGCACCAGAAACGGCGGCTTCAGGACCGGCGTGGTGCCGCCCGAGCTGCCATTCGTACCGTCGGCGTTGTTTTCGGATTGGACCATAAGTTCAGTGTCGGATCGGGCCATAAGTCCAAAAAAGGGAAGGGCCGGGGATGGGGTCATCCGTGGCCTCCGTCCCACCCCGCGATCATCTCCAGCAGCAGGCGGGCCGCGCGCTCCAGCCCGCCCGGCTCGCCCAGGCTCTCGCGCGCCAGGTCCGTCAGGCGCTGCTTCAGGGTCAGGATACGGCCCGGCTCCAGCAGCAGCTCCACCGCCAGCGCGGCGATGGCGTCGGGCGAGGCCTCGTCCCCCAGCAGCTCGGCGAACAGGCGCTCCCCGGCGAGGATGTTCGGCATCCCCAGGTGGACGATCCCGTGTGAGCGGCGGCGCAGGCGGAACTCCCATGACATCAGCTTGGAGCCGCGATAGACGATCACCATCGGCTTTTTCAGGATCATGGCTTCCAGCGTCGCCGTGCCGGACTTGGTCAGCACCAGGTCGGCGCGGGCGAGCACGTCCCACGTCATCCCCTCGGCGATCACCATGGGGGCCAGGCCGGGCGCGGGGTGAGCGTGAGCCGCCGTGTCCACCGGCTCGGGGGGTTCGGCGGGCAGCAGCAGGCCGGCGTCCGTCGCCAGGACCGGGACCGGGGCGGGCAGCGCGTCGTGGGCGATCTGCGCCAGCTTGTCGCCGGCCTGCGACATCAGGAGCTGGACACGGGCCGCGCGCCCGCCCCGGCGCTGCTCCCGGCGGATCAGACTCTCCACCTGCGCGCGCGCGCCGGACGACGACAAGGCCAGCACGAACTGGACGCTCGGGATGCGCCGGGTGATCTCTCCCGCCGCGCCGACCAGGGCGGGCAGGATGTGCCGGATCTCGCCCCGGCGGCTCCCCGGCAGCAGGGCGACGATGGGCCGCGCCGGGTCCAGGCCGTACCGCTCGTAGAAGGCTGCGTCGCCCAGGGACGGGTGGACCAGATCGAGCAGCGGGTGGCCCACGAAGTGGGCGTCCGCCCCGCCCGCGCGCAGCAGCGGGGCGGACCAGGGGAACGGCGTCACGATCCGGTCCGTGGCGGCGGCCAGGCTCTCCGCGCCCCCCGGCTTCGCCTGCCGCCGCCACGAGCCGGGCGGGAAAAAGTAAAAGACGGGGCACAGCCGCCGCGCCTTGACCCACCGGGCCAGCGGCACGTTGAACGCCCCGGCGTCGATCAAAACCAGGGCGTCCGGCGGGTCGCGGCGCAGGGCGCGCTTCATGTCCCACAGCACCCACAGCATGGCGGGAATCTTGGAGAGCGTCTCGGCGATCCCGATGGCCGCCCAGGGGTCGCTGTCGCGGCGCAGCTCCAGGCCCGCCTCGCGCAGGAAGTGGCCGCCGATGCCCCAGGCCTCGACCGGGCGCGGGTGGACCAGGGCGCGCAGCGCCCCGAGCAGGGCGGCCCCCTGGCGGTCCCCGGACGGCTCCCCGGCCACGACCGCGATACGCAACGGTTTCTCCGTATTTGTCTCCATCGTCAGTGCCGCGGCGCGTCGTTCTGGCGCCCGTTGGTGCCGAAGCGGATGTTGCGGATGAAGTCCAGCAGGTAGTCAAGCTCGGCGCTGGGCACGACCTCGCCCTGGACGGCCTCGACGGCCCGCGCGAGGCTCTCGACGGTCTGGACGGCCTGGGCGGTGTTCATCTCCGACCGGTACAGGAGCTTGTAGGCCTGCTTCAGCCCGGCCCGCACGGGCGACGGCACGCCGGACCGGCGCAGGCCGACCACGTTCAGGTCCAGCACCTTGCAGGGGCGGCCGTCGGCCATCATGAACGGGGGGATGTCCTGCACCACCTTGGAGTAGCCGCCGACGAAGGCGAGCCTGCCGATCCGCACGAACTGGTGGACCCCGACCATGCCGCCGAAATTCACCCGGTCCTCGACGACGCAGTGGCCCGAGATGCCGGTCATGTTCGCCATGGTGATCCCGCTGCCGATCCGGCAGTTGTGGCCGATGTGGCAGTAGGCCATGATCAGGTTGTCGTCGCCGATCCGCGTCTCGGCCCCCGCGCCCGCCGCGCGGTGGATCGTCACGTGCTCCCGGATGATGTTGTTGTCGCCGATGATCAGGAAGCTCTTGTCGCCTTTGTATTTGCGGTCCTGGGGGATGCCGCCCAGCACCGCGCCCGAGAAGACGTCGCAGCCCTTGCCCAGCGTCACGAACGGCTCGATCACGACGTGGGGGCGCAGGCGCGTCCCGTCGCCGAGGACGGCGTCCGACCCGACCACGGCGTAGGCCCCGATCTCGACGTCGCTGCCCAAGGTGGCGCTGGGGTCAATGCTGGCTGTGGGGTGGATGTTCATGCAGGGGTGGTGTCTTCTCGCATTCCCGGCGCATCCGGGCGCATCCCCGCCGCGTCGGCGCGGCGGGTGGGGGCTATTCGCTGGGGATCAGCGCGAACAGAATGTCGGCTTCCGCCGCCGGCTCACCGTTTACGCGCGCCGTGCAGCGCACCTTGCCCGTGTTGCCACGGACCCGCACCGCTTCGGCTTCCAGCGTCAGCGTGTCGCCGGGCACCACGGGCCGGCGGAACTTCGCCTCGGTGATCGTGCCCAGATAGGCCATCTTCCCCTTGTGCTGCGGCAGCGACAGCACCATGATGCCGCCGACCTGCGCCATCGCCTCGATGATCAGGACGCCCGGCATGATGGCCCGCTGCGGGAAGTGCCCCTGGAAGAACGGCTCGTTGGCCGTCACGTTCTTCACCCCGACCGCCCGCCGGCCCGGCTCCAGCTCCAGGACGCGGTCCACGAGCAGGAACGGGTAGCGGTGCGGCAGGATGCTTTTGATCTCCTCGATTTCGAGTACAGGCAAGTTTCTCTCCTAGGGCGGCGAAAAAAGCGAGGGCGGCTGCGAAAGGGCCAGGGCCAGCCGCACGTTGAGCGCGTGGCCGGGGCGGACGGCGATGACGTGGGCGGCCAGGGGCCTCCCGATCAGGGCCAGGTCGCCGAGCAGATCCAGCAGCTTGTGCCGGGCCAGCTCGTTGGGGAACCGCAGCGGCGTCTCGTAGCGGTCCTCACCCAGCACGACCGCGTTGTCACGAGTCGCCCCCAGCCCCAGCCCGTGCGCCCGCAGCCATTCGATCTCCGACAGGAAGCCGAACGTCCGGGCCGGGGCGATCTCAGCGGCGTAGTCCCTCTGGGCCGCATCGAATGTGGCCGCCAGTGTCCCAAGGTAGGCGTGGCGCGGGTAGTCCAGGACCACGGTCGCCCGGAAGCGGTCCGAGGGCAGCGCGACGACCGAGGCCACTCCCTCTCCGAGCGCAAGCGGCGCGGACAGCGCCAAAGGCTTCAGAAGCGGGCCGGGCTGCTCGCGCAGGCCGGCACCGGCGATCAGGGCGGCGAACGGAGCCGCGCTGCCGTCGGCGGCGGGAAGCTCCCCGCCTTCGGTCTCGATCAGCGCGTCATCCACGCCCAGGCCGGCCAGGGCCGACAGCGCGTGCTCGACGGTCTGCACCTCCCAGCCGACGGCCGACAGCCGGGTGCAGCGGGACGTATCGCTGACGTTCTCCGCGCGCGCCGGAATCTCCTGCCCGGTCAGGATGTGCTGGAAGATCAGACCCGCGCCGGCGGGGGCGGGCCGGAAACGGACGGCGGCGTCGGCCCCGGAGTGCAGGCCGACGCCGCGAAGGGTCAGACTTGGCTTCGCCAGCGTCACGCGCGGGCGCTCACTCACCGGCGGAAGCCCCCGGCGCTCTGCCTTCCAAAGCCGCCAGCCTCGCTTCCAAGTCTTTGACCTGCTTGTTCAGGTCGGGGAGTCTGCCGAGGTACGCCTGGAGGCGCATCTCGGTGCCGTGCGGGCGGCCGTAGGTGCCGGACACGAACGCGCCGGCGGGCAGGTCGCCCATGATGCCGGTCTTGGCGGCGACGATGGTGCCGTCGCCGATGGTGACGTGGTCCTTGATACCGACCTGTCCGGCCAGGATCACCCCGTCGCCGATGTCTACGCTGCCCGAGACGCCAACCTGCGCGACGATCACGCAGTTGCGGCCCACGGTGACGTTGTGCGCGATGTGTACCAGGTTGTCGATCTTGGAGCCGGCCCCGATACGCGTCGAGCCGGTCCGCGCCTTGTCGATGGTGACGTTCGCGCCGATCTCGACGTCGTCCTCGACAATGACGCGCCCGATCTGCGGGATTTTATAGTGGCGGTTCTCGATGAACATATAGCCGAAGCCGTCCGTCCCCAGAACACTCCCGCTGTGGATCACGACCGCGTTGCCGATCTCGGTGTCGTCGTGCAGGACGACGTGCGGGTAGATCACGCAGTTGTCGCCGACCGAGACGTTGTCCCCGACGTAGGCGAAGGGGTAGACGACCGAGTTCTCGCCCAGGCGCACATTATCGCCCAGGACCGCGAGCGCGTGGACCGAGGCGTTCCGCCCCAAAGCGACATTGTCGCCGATCACCGCCGTCGGGTGGATGCCCCGATAGGCTTTCGGCTCGGGCGCGAAGATCCGCAGGGCCTGGGCGAAGGCGAAGCGCGGGTTTTTGACCCGGATCAGCGGCTTGCCCTCGGGGTGGCCGGCGGGCCGGGGGCTGCCGGCAGGGGCGATCACGGCCGAGGCGAGCGAGCGCGCGGCGCTCGACAGCAGCTTGTCGGTCTCGGCGAACGTGATGTCGCCGCTCCGCGCGTCCTCGATGCTGGAGATGCCCAGGATGGTGATGTCCGCGTCACCCTCCACCGCGCCGTCGATCAGCGCGGCCAGTTGTCCCACGGTCGTTTGCATGGTGTCTCCCTCTCGCCAACACTCCGCCAACAGCCCCACAGCCGGCACTTCTAAAGGTGCCACACGCTCCCGGCCATCGCCCGCGTCAGCGCCGCGGTCAGGTCCCGGTCCCCCGCCCGCGGCGGCCCCAGCGTCACATCCCAGTGGTGCTGGCCCGCCGTGTCCAGCGCGGCCGCCTGGGTGTCGTCGTACAGAAACCGCACCCACCGTGCCCGCTCCGCGCGCAGCCGCACCAATGCCAGGCGGAGGCTCGCTTGAGACAGGGCGACCTGCGCCCGCCCGCGCCCGCCGGGCAGGGTGCGCGGCCCCGCATCCCCCGCGTCCGGCACGCCCAGCGGCGTGGGCAGGGACAGAGCCAGCAGCAGCGCCCGCCGCTGGCCGGCGAGCTGGCCGGAACGCGCGGCGATCAGGCGCGCGTCGTCGGCCCCCAGCCGGCCTTCCAGGGCATCCGTCTTGGCCTGGACGTAGGCGCGGCGCGCGGTCCGCAAGGCCGCAAGCGCCGCCTGACGCCGCAACTGGTCCGCTTCGACCGCCGCCTGGCGGGCGGCGAGCAGAGCGTCGAGCCGCGCCCGCTCCGCCTCGACCTTGGCCTGCAATGCGTTCCGCTTGGGCGCGGACGGCGGCGAAAGCCGCCAGTCGTCCAGGGTCCGCGTCAGCGTCTCGACATTGGCCTGCAAAAGCTGAAGCTCCAGGTCCGGTGCGATGGCCGCCCTCGCCGCCACCAGGGGGAACCGCAGCCGCGCCTCACGCCGCCACACGTCCTGCTGCTGCCGGACCTGATCGGCGCGCGCCGCGCCGCGCCGTCCGCGCAGGCTTTGGAGAAGCTCCTGCTCCACTCCGGTCAGCCGGGCCGCCTCGCGGGCGGCATCGCCGGTCGGCGGGGATGCCGCCGCGCGCTGGGCCGGCAGGCCGGGCAGGGTCGCCCCACCCGCCCCCGCTTCGCCCGCAGGGGGCGGCGTCCGCTCCAGGGCTTCGAGCCGGCCCAGAGCCGCGTCGTACTGGCCCACGCCGCGCCAGCCGGGGTGGCGGCGCACCAGCGCCCCCAGGTCGGCGTACCCGCGCGTCGGCGGCGGGGCCTGGGCGCGCTGCCCGTGCGGCGCGCACCCGCCCAGGGCGAGCGCGAGGCAGACCCAGAGCGGCCCGCGTCGCCTACTTGTTAATGCGCTTGACCACGTCTTCGGTGATGTCATTGGTCGTATAAACGGCGACGTCTGAGGTGAAGACGACCGAAATCCCCCGCTGCTGGGCGACGGCGGCGATGGCCTCACGGACGCTCTGGGTGAAGTCGGTGTTGTCCTTGTCGCTCAGCGCCTTGAGCTGCGTCTGGTACTGGTTGCCGACATCTTGCAGGGCCTGCTGGCCCTTCTGGTACTGGTCGGTCAGCGACGCCAGACGGGTCGTGTCGGCGGGCGTCGGGTCTTTTTTCTGCTGTAGGTCGGTCAGGTCCTGGGCCGCCTTGGTGGCCTGGGCCTGGAGGACGGCGATGCGCGTGCGGTCGGCGTCGGTCTGCTTGGCCTTGCTCAGCAGCCCGCCCAGCTCCGTCTGCTCGTCTCGGGTCAGGATGATGCTGGCCGCCTGCTGCTTGAAGGCCGCGTCCAGCCGGTCCGCCAGTGAGTGCAGGTCCTGGTCGTACCTGGCCTTCCGCGTCGACTGCGTCTGGAGCTTGTTGATGTCCACGCTGCCGAAGGCGGCCCCGCCCCCGGCGGGGGCGGCCTGGGCGGCGCGCGGGGCACCGGACGCCAGCGCGAGCGCGGCGAGGCCCAGAACGAGGAGGTCGCGCCGTGTGCGCGCGATGATCGGATGGATGGTCATGTGTCCGTGTGTTCCCTGTGTCTTGATGATGGTTGATTTGATGATAGTTATTTTGATGATGGTTAGAACGACTGGCCGATGCTGAACTGCGTCCGCCCGCCCCCGCCGCTCGTCGGGATCGCATAATCCAGGCGGATCGGGCCGATGGGAGTCACCAGCCGGATGCCCACCCCGTAGTCGGCGGAAAACTTGAAGGCGGTGTGCTGGCGCAGGCCCTGCTGCTGGTAGATCGAGTTCCAGGCGTCGCCGCCGTCGAAGAGCAGCACCCCCTGGAAGTTGTTGTCCTTGCCGACCGGGACGCGCAGCTCGGCCTGGGCCAAGACGAGGTCCGTACCCCAGAAGCGGTCGGTGTCGTAGCCGCGCAGCGAGTCCGCGCCGCCCAAGAAGTACTGCTCGAAGAACGGGATGTTGCGGGCCGTCGCCCCAATCAAGAGGCGCGTCGCCAGGACGCGCTTGGGCTGGTTGAACTGCCCCGGCTTGCGCGGCCCTTGCAGGCTGGTGTACTGCCGCAGGTCCAGGCCCAGCTTGCCGAAGAACTGCCGGCCCGGCGCGAGCGCGCTCGGGTAGCGGTTGTCCACGGACCGGGTCGTCGAGGAAACGATCTCGTAGGAGAGGGCGCGCGAGCCGCCCGCGGCGGGGGCCTGCGCGTTGTCGCTGTTGCTGTAGTTGGCCCGCGCCCCCAGGCCCGTCACGCTGCCCTTCTGGAGGATGAACTGGTCCTGGAGCTGGAGCTGCACATTGTCGGTGCTGACGGTCTCGCTGCGGAACGTCAGGCCCGCCGTCAGCAGGTCGCTGAGGGCGCGGTTGACGCCCAGCACTCCTCCCTTGCGCCGCTCCAGGTAGGTGCTGGTGTTGCCCGAAGTGCTGAGGGCGGACCCGCCGCCGAACTGGCCCGAGTTGAAGCGGTAGACGGCCTTGTCGTACAGGTCCAGGTCAAAGCTGGTGTGCTTGCTATCCAGGTACGGCTCGAAGAAGCCGGCCTCCAGGCTGCTCTGGCTGTTGATGCCGCCCACCTCCCACTGGAGGCTGACCCGCTCGCCCATCCCGCGGAAGTTGTTGTCGGCAAGCTCGGCCCGGCCGACGAGCTTGGAGCGCGACGAGTAGCCGACGCCGACCGAGACCTGCGCGCTGCGCTTCTCGACGAGGGGGATGACCACGTCCACCTTGCCCACGTCGGTCGAGGCGAGGTCGTAGGGTTCCACGTCCGCCAGGCCGAGGTTGTTGATGCGCGTCTCGTCGCGCTGCAAGGTGTTGATGTTGAGCACGTCGCCGGGCTTGGCGCGCATCTCGCGGGTGATGACCGAGGTCTTGGTCTTCTTGTTGCCCTTGATGGTGATCGTGTTGATGTGCGCCTCGACCAGCGGGATGTTCAGCACGCCCGTCAGCGGGTCGATGTTGATGTCCGAGGAGACGTCAAAGACGTAGCCCTGGGAGAAAACATACCCGGTCGTGTGGTTGAACAGCTTGTCCAGGTCCGTGACGAGGACGCTGGTGTTCAGCACCTGGCCCTCGCGCGTCTGCATCAGCGACTTGAGCTTGGCGGCGGAGATGGTCGGCTGCCCGTCCGGGGTGTTAGCGGTGAACTTGATGGCCTTGACGACCGGGTTCTCCTTCACGGTGAACGCGACGTCCACGCCGCCGGCGGGGTCCTGGCCGCCGGCAAGCTCCACGTCGCCGTTGAAGTAGCCCATGTTCTTGACGGCGTCGCGGGCGGCCACGGCCACGCCCGCGCCGTATGGCTCGCCCAGCCGCAGGCCGGCCTGCGTGATGACGGCCCGGATGGCGGCGTCGGAGATGTTCCGGTTGCCCGAGACGGCGATCCGTGAGACCCGGCCCGTGAGCTGCGGGGCCGCCGACGTGTCCGTGGACGGCGGGTTCAGCGTCGGCACGGTGAACGTCGGCAGGCCGCCCGCCCCGCCGGCCGAAGGCGTGGGGTTGGGAGCGGGAGGCTGGTCCGTCGGCGGCGTCGCGACCGGCGGGGTCACGATCGGCGGGGCGGTGATCGAGGGCAGCGTGGCCGGCGGGGGCGGGCCGGGGCGGGGGGTCGGCGGGCCGGCCTGGCCTGCGGTCCCGGTGTCCCCCGCCTTGTCCTGCTTGCCCTGAGCCTGGGCCGCGGCGGGCAGCAGCGGGGCAAGCCCCGTCAAACCCAGCATGCCCGACACAGCAAAGGCGCAGGCCCTGCTGATGCATGTGCCGTGCGCCCGATTTTTGTTCCAGATTGCCAAACGCTCGCTCCCCTGTCTTCCCGTCATGTCTTCAAATACGGCTCGATGCGCTGCCGGACCATCGCCCGCGCCCGGTTCAGCCGCGTCTTCACGGCCTCCAGGGTCAGGCCCGTAGACTGAGCAATCTCCCCGTAGGAAAGCCCGTCCACCTCGCGCAGGACCAGCACCACGCGGTATTCCGAGGCCAGCCCGTCCACGGCCCGGTTGATCTGGGCTTGCAGCTCTTTCTGCTCCAGCCGCCGGGCGGGAGAGCCGCTCCAGTCGGCGATCTCGCGGGCCGGCGCGGCCTCGCCCTCGTCCATCCCCTCGCCGGGCGGCCCCGCGTCCAGGGACGGCCCCTCCATCTCACGCTGGCGGTCCCGCTGTTTGAATCGGTTCTTGCAGTGGTTGTGCGCGATCCGGTACAGCCAGGTGTAGACTTTGGCGTCCCCCCGGAACTGCTCCCGCGCCTTGTAAGCCGAGAGGAACGTCTCCTGGGTCAGATCGGTGGCCTCGTCGTAGTCCCCGATCCACTGGAAGATCGTGTTGAAGATCTGCGGCCCGTACTTGGCGTAGAGCGCGTCGAAGTCGCGCACCAGGGCGATGTCGTCACGAAGCGCCCCGGTCGCATCGCGCGACGGCGCGGGCAGGTTGTTACTCCTTAAGACAAAGCTGGGGGCGAAAGGTTTCACGTTATTTTGTGTGCGGACGGTGCTGGGGCCGCGCGGGCGTGTTTCCAAGTGTCCGGGCTAGAACTTGAATACGCTTTCCAGAGTCACCGTGTTGTTCCTCTGGTCGTCCGTCGCCACGCCCAGCCGCAGCCGGCGGGTGAAGTCGTAGCCGAGCTTCAGCGTGTACTGCGGCGGCAGCAGAGTCGCATCCACGGTTCCCCGGGCGCCGAACGACCGCAGGAACGTCACGTCCAGGCGCGGCCCGATCTGCTTGGTGATGGTCACGAACGACAGGTCGGGCTGGTAGGAGACGTCCAAGGTGACGCCCAGTGCCCCCCCCACCGCGTCGGTCAGCGGCGACAGGACGGCCGGGACGGCCAGGTTCGCCACGGCGTTCTTGAGCTGCGATTCCAGCGCGTCCGCGCCGCCGCCGCCGGCCACCAGCGACCCGACCGGGACCAGGGCGGCCAGCATCTGTGTCCGGTTCAGGCCCGGCGGCGATGAGGTCAGGTCGAGCTTCAGGGCATCGGGCGAGTTCAGGACGCCGACGATATGGGCCGTGATAGTGTAGTGCTGGCGCGTCTGCCCGAACCCGCCGCTCCCCGCCGAGACCGTCCGCGACTGCGGTGCCTGTTCACCGATTCCGCCCGTCCCGAGCGAGGCGTCCTGGGCCAGCGAGCGGCCCTGGGCCAGCGTCGCCTGGGTGGGCGAGACGTTCGCCTGGGCGGTCAGGTCTACGCGCGTTTCCAGGGTAGGCAGGCCGTCCGGCCCTTCGACCGGGTAGGTCGCGTGGACGGAGTTCTGGTCGCCGTTCGCGGGCTTGACGATCTTCAGCAGGGTTGCGGGCGGCAGCGTGAACTGGCCGCTCGCGACCGCAAGAGAGGCATCGACCGTCGGCGCGGACAGGCGGCCCCCGATCCGCACCTGCCCGCCCGCGTCCGCGCGCAGCAGCGCGCTGCGGACGCTGGCCGTCTTCTTGCGCCCGCTTCCCACCTGGATCGCGACGTCGAACGAGGGATTAAAGGCGGACGCCTTGCCCGACGCGGCGGGGGCGGCGGAGGCCGCCGGCAGCGTCCCCACCGCGTCGCTGATCACGACGGGCTGCCCCGCAGGCGTCGAGACCCGCGGCGTCAGCAGCGGCCCCACGGCGGACAACATCCCATTGATCTTCGCCTTCAGGCCGCTGCCGAACTTCTGGAACAGCACGTTCTGGCGGCTGTTCTCATCCACGGTCAGGTCTTTGGCGGAGAAGCGCAGATCAACGGGGTTGTCGCCGCTCAGGGCGACGCCGCCCGAGAGGGCGAAGCCGCCCGAGAGGGCGAAGCCGCCGCCCTTGGTGGACCGGCCCGTCAGCGACTGGATGCTGGCTTTGTTACCTCCCACAACAACGACGCCGTTGATTTTGTTCACCGCGGTGTCGAACCCGACCGCGCCGACCGACCCGTCGAGGAGCGTGACCAGGCCCGAGACCTGGCCGCCGCCGTAGGAGGCGCTCACTTTGAGCTGGCCGCCGGTCTTCTTCGGGTCCAGGGCACCGGGCGCGAACGCGGCCAAGGCGGACAAATCCTGCACCAGGAGGCTCGCGTGCAGGTCCTGGTCCGGCAGCAGCGACCTGTCCGCGCCGGGCAGGAAGACCGGCAGCGTCCCTGACAGCGTCGCCACCACACGCCCGCCCTTGAAGGCGGCCAGGTCGGTGACTGTCAGCACCTTCGGCGCGTCGGGCGAGGCCGAGGCCAGCGTGATCGTGCCGCTGCGGATCCGGTCCAGTGCGTAGACGGGGGCGGCGTCGGGCGCATCCGGGGCGGGGGCGTCCGGGCCGTCCTTGCTTTTCTTGGCCTTCTTGCCTCTCTTATTTTTTTTATCTATCTGCCCGCCGTTCGCAGGCGTCGTCGTCGGGGCGGGCGGCGCTTCGGGGTTAGACAGACTGATCGAGCCGACAAGGTTGGGCACGTGGAGCAGGCCGTTGGGCGTGGTCGCGTGGATCGGGCCGGAGGCGTCGAGTGACAGGTCGCTGATCTCGCGCGGCAGCGCGCGCAGGACGGGCGCGGCGGAAGGCACGGCCGTCTCCAAAAGGGCCAGCGGGATGTTGGAGGCATCCAGGTCCGCCACCGCGTCGCCGTCGAGATCCGCCGTCGTCGTCAGGTTCAGGAAGGCCCGCGCGCTGGTCGCCCGGAGCTGCCGGACGGTGACGATTCGGTGCAGCTTGTTCCCCACCAAGCGCCTCTCGTAGGAGGCATCCGCAGTCAGCACCCCGACCGGGACGCCCCCCGCCAGCAGGTCCGTGGCGGATGCTTTGACGCTGCCGCCGGGGTGCGCGCCACCCTGCACGTCGAGCGCGGCGCGCAACCCGGCCACGCGCGTCTCGCCCAGCACCAGGCTCTGAGCGCTCAGGTCCGCGCGCACCTGGGGGGCGGCCAGAGTCCCCGAGACGACGACGCGCGGCAGGGCGAACGTACCCAAGATCGGCTGCGGCAGGGCGGCCAGCCGCGCCAGGAACGCCTTCCCCGCCGGTGTCCGCGCCCACGGGGTCGCGCGAACCGTGGCGAACACGTGCGACAGGCTCTCGGGTGCAGTTTCGGGGATGGCTGCCTGGGCGGAGATCGCCCCCGCGCGGGTGGGATGGGCGGGCGTAGGCAGGGCCAGGCGCAGGGCGCTCAGGTCGTACTCGACCGTGCGGCCCTTCTCGGCGGCGTAGTCGGACGGGACCTGGACGACGAGCCGCAGCGGGCCGCCGGTCTGCGTCAGGACGCCGTCGGCGTAGCGGCCCGCCAGGGTGAACGGCGCGAACGTCTGCCGGTTGACGACGAGGTCCGGCACGTCCAGCGCCTTCAGGACCACGCGCGGGGCCTTGGGTGTCCCCGCGAAGCTGCCCGACAGGGATATGGTCCCTGTCACGTCGGCGTAGGGGTCGAACAGGGCGTGGAGCCGGGTCAGGTCCAGCCCCGAGGCGGCGAACACGGCGGACGCCGTGCCGGAGGGGGCGAGCGACCCGCTGGCCGTCAGCGTCGCCGCCCCGGACGTCAGCCGGGCATGGGCGACGCGCAGGGTGTTGTTTTGGAACGATAAATCCGCCGCCACCCGGTCCAGGCGGTATTCCCCCACGGTCGCGTCCGTGACCAGCGCGTGGCCCGACACGACCGGCGACTTGACGCGCCCCGCGACGCGGAACGTCCCCTGGGCTACCCCGGTGAGGTTCGGCAGGCTGGCCGCGAGGCGCTGCGTCGTCTTGGGCGAGGGGGCCGACGCCTGCTCGGCCAGGCGCAGGAAGTCCGCCACATCACCCTGCGAGAGCGCGACGCGCAGGTCCAGAGCCGGGTTCCGGCTGGCGAGCTGCGTCACGTTGCCGTTGAGGGTGATGGCCGTGGGGAAGCGGCGCGCGACCACGTCTTGCAGGCGCACCCCATCCCGGCTCGCCGTGACGTGCCCCGTCACCAGGTCGGCGCTGTAGCGGCCATAGCGGGGCGCGGCCAGCCGGACGCCGCCGCTGACCAGGGGCGACTGGGCCGGGCCGGTCACGGTCCCGTCGAAGGCCGCCCGGCCCGCGAGGGCTAACTTCGAGTAAGGCCGGAGCAGGCCCGCGAGGTCCAGGCCCGCCGCCCGTACCGTCAGGTTCCAGCGGCCCGCGCCCACCGGGGCCGTCCCGCTGACCGCCAGCGCCCCGTCGGGGTTGTGCGCCGTCAGCCGCGTGACCGTGACCGGCCCGCCCTGCGTCCACGAGACGCGCCCCCCCACCGCCTGGAGCGTGGTCTGCCGAGCATGCAGGCCCTGGGCGCTGACATCAGCGACGACCGACAGGGGGCGGCCCGCGTTGTCTACCAAAAATTGTGCGTCCGCCAGGCCACCGAGACTCAAGCCCTGAGTGGCGGCGGACGGGGGCAGGTGCAGACCGGCAAGGTCCACTCCGCGGACGTCGCCCGCCAGCAGCACGGCAGGCTTCGCGCGCGAAAGGTCTACGGTCGCCCGCAGGGACGCCCGCCCGGACCCGTTGATGCGGAACGAGGCGGCGGGGATAGAGAGCGTCTTGCCCGCGTAGACCGCCGACAGGAGCAGCGAAGTCACCCGGTTCCCGTTGTAGCCCAGCGCGGGCGCGGAGACGCTGGCCGTGACGGTGGGAGCGGCGACGGACCCGGTCACGCGCGCCGAAACCGCGAGCAGGCCCGCCGACAGGCCCGGCGGGAGGGTCAATCCGGGCACGGCCCTCGCCAGGCGCAGGGCGTCCAGGTGCGGCGAAGCGACCGCGAGGGCGACCTGGGGATGGACGAAATCGAAGACCGTGCCCGAGGCCGTCAGCGGCTGGCCCGCCAGCCGCGCCCGCGCGTTCAGCGACACGCCCGCGCCGGTAAACGACGCCGTGCCCGTCAGCGCGCGCAGGGGCAGCCGACGCAGGCGCGGATCGGTCAGGTCCAGGCCCATGCCGCGCACCGCCACGCTGCCGGCGAGGTCGAGAGGGACACCCGGCGGCGGTGCCTTGTTCAGAACCGACAGCACGACATCGGCATCGAGCCGACCGGAGACGATCCGCACCTGCGGCGTTTTGCGCGTGTCGGCGAAGTAGGCCGTCCAGTAGGCCGCATCGGCATCGGTCGCCGCCACGTGCCCGCGGAACCGGCCCGACACCTCGCGCGAGGCCGCCCCGTCCAAACGCAGGGCTGCCAGCCGCCGCCCATCGCCCCACCCCTGCGCGGCGAAATAGACGTTGCGCGTCGCCCCGAAATCCACCGTCGCCTCGACGCCGGCGAGTGTGTTCAGCGCGGGCCGGGTGCCCACCCCGGCGGGGGCGAGATAATCCCGGAAGCGCAGCAGGCCGCCGTGGACCAGGAGTCGCCCCTGGAACAGCTTCTGGGGCGTGGGAGACTTCTTCTGAAGGAGGTCGCTGAAGTTGTAGTGCGTCTTGGAAAGCCGCTCGACCAGCACGACCGGCTGGTCCACGGTGATGTCGCCGATGGCGTGGGCGACGTTGCCGCTGTCGAACAGGAGGTCGTGGAGGTTGTAGGCGACCGTGAGCCGCCGCGCGGTCAGCACGGATTCGCCGCGCCCACCGGCGAACGTGGCCTTGTTCGAGACGGCAATGTCGGTCAAGACCAGCGCCCCGTGCTTGCTGAAATCGGCCCCGCCGATGCGGACTTCGTGCTTGAACTGCCGTGTCAGCTCGGATTCGGCGATGGGGACCAGGTGCGCGCGCAGCACATGATAGACGGAGAAGAAGTAGACGCCCGAGGCGACGGTCAGGCCCAGCAGGGGCAGCGCGGCCAGACCGCCCACCACGGCCCGCGCCCCGCCCGACAGGCGCGGGCCGTTCCGCCCGCCGCCCCGGCCCCGCCGCGACGGCTTCGGCTGTCGTTTAGGTTCGTTCATGCAGGACTCATGGGACCCTACTCCGCCCTTGCCGCCGCGCCCGTTGCCGAGTTGTTTGCCAGGAATCGGTCGCTGAACTCTTTGGCGTTGTACGACGAGCGCACGAACGGCCCGGAGGCGACGAACAAAAATCCCATCGCCTCGCCGACCTCCCTGTACTCGGCGAACACGTCGGGGTGGACGTACTCGACCACGTCTAAATAGTTCTTGCCGGGCTTCAGATACTGGCCGATGGTGACCGCGTCCACATCATAAGCCTTGAGGTCTTCAAGCAGAGCGACGACTTCGGCGCGCGTCTCGCCCAGGCCGACCATGAAGCCGCTCTTGGTGTAGATGGCCGGGTCGGTCGCCTTGACGTGCTGCAAGAGCTGGAGGGAGCGGGCGTAGCGGGCCTGCGGGCGGACCTGCCGGTACAAGCGGGGCACGGTCTCGATGTTGTGGTTGTAGATGTGCGGCTTCGCCTGGACGACGTTGCCGATGTTGACTTTGTTCCCCAGAAAGTCCGGCGTCAGGACCTCGATGATCGTCTCGGGCATCAGCGCGCGCAGCCAGCCGATGGTCTCGGCGAAGTGGAGCGAGCCGCCGTCGGGCAGCTCGTCGCGGTTGACGCTGGTGACGACGGTGTGGCGCAGGCCCAGGGCCAGCGCGCTTTCGGCCACCTTGCGCGGCTCGTCCGCGTCCAATGCCCCGCCCTTGCCGGTCTTGACCGCGCAGAAGCGGCAGGCGCGCGTACACGTATCGCCCAGGATCATGAACGTCGCAGTTTTCTTGGACCAGCACTCGCCAAGGTTGGGGCAGCGCGCCTCCTCGCAGACCGTGACCAGGCCCGCGCGGCGCATCAGGCCTTCCACCTCCTCGATGCCCTGGCGCTTAGGCAGTTTGATGGTCAGCCATTCGGGGATGCGGCGGTTGACGACGGGGCGGGGTCCGGGCAGGGGCGCAGGCGGGGCGGCGGGGCGGGCGTCTAACTGGATCAAATCAGCCATAGTTTTGTACTTTCTGACTATCAGTATAGCCCTTTGCGAGTCGCAAAGTCAACGCGGCGGCCCTGGCGTAACCCCAAGAGGTTGCAGAACGGGCAACAGCGGGTATCTTAGGCCTATATCCATGTGATCCCATGGCAACTCAAGGAGAAACTATCATGCTCGGCTCACTTCTCGACCAGGTCCGGGGCGCCATCGGCCAGCACGCCGATCAGCCCGGCAACAACTACGACTCGGGCGGCCTGATGAGCACCATCGAGGGCCTGTTCGGCCAGCACGCCCAGAACACCGGCCAGACGCTCGGCTCCTCGCAGGACCCCTACGGCGACCCCGCCAACCAGGGCGGCCAGGTGCTCGGCTCGTCCCAGGACCCCTACGGCGACCCCGCCGACCAGCGCTAGTAGCCTCTGCCATTTGGCGAGATACAGAACGAAAGCCCGGCCCTGATTTTCATCAGGGCCGGGCTTTTTTATTTGAGATAGTGCAAGAGTGCGAGACCTAGGGCTGAACGTGGTGTGCCATAAGGGAACACGGGGCTTCAGCCCCAGGGAGTCCCAATACCTCCTTGTCCGCCTCCTCTTCTCCCCGTCCCCTATCCTCCTACCTTCTCCCGCAGCAGGTCGGCAATTCCGTGGGCCAGGGCGTCCGTCTCGGCCTGATCCTCGCCCTCGGCCATGACCCGCACCAGCTTCTCCGTGCCCGACGCGCGGACGTTGATGCGGCCCCGGCCCGCGAGCCTGGCCTCGGCGCGGGCGATGGCCTCCTGGATGTCCGGGTCCGCCTGCCACGAATGGCGGTCGCGGACTCGGACGCCCAAGAGCACCTGGGGGTACTCGGTCATCTGGTCGGCCAGCTCCGACAGCGGGCGGCCCGTCTCGCGCATCACCTTGAGCACTTGCAGGGCCGTCAGCAGGCCGTCCCCGGTCGTGGTCAGGTGCCCAAAGATCAGGTGCCCGGACTTCTCGCCGCCCAAAACGTGCCCGCCCGCCCGCATGGCCTCGGACACGTACCGGTCGCCCACGGCGGTTCGCAAAAAGTGCAGTCCGGACTCGCGCAGGGCGATCTCCAGCCCCATGTTGCTCATGATCGTCCCGACGACGGTGTGGTTGGCGAGCTTCCCCGACGCGGCCAAATGCCTGCCCACGAGCAGCATGACGCGGTCGCCGTCTACCTTGCGGCCCTTCTCGTCCGACAGGATCACCCGGTCGGCGTCCCCGTCGAAGGCCAGGCCGATGTCCGCGCGCTCGGCCACGGTCCGGCGCATCATCTCCTCGGGGTGCAGCGACCCGCAGCCGGCGTTGATGTTCAGCCCGTCCGGCGCGCAGTGCAGGGCGACGACGTCGGCCCCGAGATCTGAGGCGACGCGCGGGGCAAGGTGGGAGTTCGCCCCGTTCGCCCCGTCCAAGACGATCCGCACCCCCTGGAGCGTGACGCCGCCCATCGCGTCCTCGACGTGGCCTGCGTACAGGTCGCACAGGTGCGGGTCATGGGTCAGCCGGCCCACGCCCGCCCCGGAAGGCCGGAGGGCGTGGGCCATCAGCGGGATCTGCGCCTCGATCTCGGCTTCCAAAGCGTCGTCGAGCTTGTAGCCGTCCCCGCCGAAGAACTTGATGCCGTTGTCGGCGAATGGATTATGAGAGGCCGAGATGACCACGCCGGCGTCGAAGTCCTGGACGCGGGCGATGTTCGCCACGGCGGGCGTCGGCACGACCCCTGCGGTCACGACTCGAGCGCCCATCGAGCACAGGCCCGCCGCCAGCGCGGCTTCGAGCAGCGTCCCCGAGACGCGCGTGTCGCGGCCCACCACGAAGCTGGGCGTGTGCCCCCGGCCCAGTGTCCGGGCGGCGGCGGCCCCCAGGGCGAGGGCCAGCGAGGGCGTGAGTTCGGTGTTGGCGACGCCGCGAACGCCGTCGGTCCCGAAAAGTTTCTCCGACCCGAAAAGTTTCTCTGACATGAAGCTAGGGGTGTCCTCCAAAGGTGCTGTCGTGGGGCGCAGGCAGCGCCAGCAAGGGCGGCGCAAGCGCGGGGGCGGGCGGCGCGATGATGTGGACGGTGACGGTGATCGAGCCGCGCGGCGACACGGACAGGCCGGGCGGGATGATCGGCTCGACCCGCCGGACGATGTCTTTGGTCGCCCCGGACACGTCCACGGGCCGGGTCGTGAGCGTCCCGATCCGGGCGACCCGGTCCGGGCGGCCTTCAGCATCGACCGTGGACGGCGACACCTCGATGTTGCCGAAGCGGTACGGCGCGGGCAGGATGCCAACGACGTTGGCGCTGACGACCAGGGTCTTGCGGGCGAGGGCACGGGCAAGGTCCATGCGGACGTGCGCGGTCGGCGGCGTGACGGTGACGTCGCCGACAGGGCTGCCGGTCGCGTCCAGGGCGAGGATGGTGTAGTCCTCGTCTACGGCCCCCGGCGTCTGGTCCGGGGCGGCCTGGGCGACGAGCCGCGTCACCGCCCCGACGGCCTCGCGCGTACCAGTAATGACGACCTCGTGCGGCGTGATGACGGGCGAGGTGAACGTGTACCCGGAGGGCGCGCTGCCGATGTCATCGGCGCTGACCGGGAGCTGCCGGCGGCGGCGCTCCTGGAGCTGGAGGCGGATCGGGGCGGGGTCGCCCTCCGCCGTGACGTCGGCGGGCAGGCCGGTCAGGTGGACGGGGAGCGGCGACGTCTGCCCGGCTCGCGCGTGGGACAAGTCGATGGAGGCCACGACGGTCGTGTCCGTCAGCCGGCTGATCTCCTCGGGAGGGCCGTCCAAGTTCAGCGTCACCGACGGCTGGTTCTTGTCGTCCAAGATAAGGGTTGGCGGCAGGTTCCGCACGGTCAGGGGCAGGATCAGGACGTGCGGAGCGCGGGCGTTGAGAAGACCGGCGACGTAGAAGTGCAGGACGCAGGCAAACAAAAGTGCCAGCAGCTTATAGCCGATGTTGTGGCGCAACCAGGCCCGCATTAATTGTTCCTCATGGGCTGATTACTTGCCGGCGCGACGCGGCGGCTGCCGGGGCGGTGGAACGCCCCGGCCTGACCCAATCATTTCTCCCCCAGCCCGAGTGGGGCGGCAGGGCGCACAGGTTCGGGAGCGGGCATGGCGACGACGTCGGGCTTGGTGGCAACATCCGGGGCAGGCTTGGAGGCGGCGTCCTGGCCGCCCGGCCCGTCCTGCCGCCGCACACGGGGCCGGATGAATCCGCGACGGCGGCGGATGCTCGGGCGCTCGCGGCCCGTGTACTCGCGGATCAGCAGATCGTGCAGCCGCCCGTCATCGCGCAGCCCCCGCGCCATCTTGCCCTCGAAGGCGAGCGAGATGATGCCGGTCTCTTCGGACACGACCACGACCAAAGCATCGCTCTGCTCCGAGATGCCCAGCGCGGCCTTGTGGCGCGTGTGGATCTGCATCCCCTGGACCTCACGGCTTTCGGACAGCGGCAGGGTACACCCCGCCGCGACGATCCGGTCGCGGCGGACAATGGCCGCGCCGTCGTGCAGGGGCGATCCAGGGTAGAAGAGCGTACAGAGCAGGTCCGCGTTGACCTCGGCGTTGATCAGTGTCCCGGTCTCGATGATCTCGCCCAAACCCGTCTCGCGCTCCAAGACCAGCAGCGCGCCGATCTTTTTGTCCGAAAGGCTCTCGACCGCCTGGACGATCTCCCCGACCATCGAGGACAAGTCCTGGCGGTCCAGGCCCGTAAAGCCCTTGCCCCAGAAGCCCAGCCGCCCGACTTCTTCCAAAGCGTGCCGCAGCTCGGGATAAAACAAGATGACGATGGCGACCGGACCCAGGGGCAGGATCTGCTGGAGCAGCCACGACAAGGCGGACAGCCGCGCCCAGGTCGAGAACAGCAGCATACCCACAAACACGATCAGGCCGATGACGATCTGCCGGGCGCGCGTCCCCTTCGTCAGCAGCATCAGCCGGTAGATGAGGTAGGCGACGAGCAGGATATCCGCCCCGGTCCGCACCAGACTCCAAGCGTCGCCCCCCAGCAGCCATCTGCCCAAAATGTGCCACAGCCCGTGCATCACGCCCGCCCCCCAGGAAGCTTCTGCCGCCGATTATGACACACGCAGGCATGTAATAGCAAGAACGGGAGGGCAAGAAAAAGGGCGAACCGTAGGTCCGCCCTCCTTAGCCGGCGTTTCTTCCGCCTGTGCCGGGCGGGCTACCCGCCCGGCGCGGTCGGCGGGCCGCTGCCGATGGGCGGTGGCGGCAGCGTGGACGGCACGGGGACGTTCAGCACGGCCGCCTGCGTGGCGAATATCCAGTAGCCGTCATAGGGGTTGAGAACGCCGCTCGACGAATCCAGCGAAATGTAGCCGCCCGCCGACAGGTCGTAGCGGTACAGAGTCGGCTGCACCAGCGTACTCCCGGCGATCGGGGATGCGCCGGCCCCACCCGGCGCCGCCGCCGAGAGGGCGGCCAGGTCCACAGGGACGGTGAAGGGGTCGCCGATCTGGTTCCAGCCCTGCTGGAGCGGGATCGTGAACGTGACAGCGGGGACGAGCGCCCCCTGGCTCTGGATCGCGGTCGGTGCGGAGAACTTCACCCAGTAGGCCTGGCCGGGGCGCAGGGTATCGGCGGGCGAGGTCGGGTAGAACGCATAAACGCTCAGGGCGGGCTGCCACTGGATCAGACGCGGGTCACGGCTGGTCAGCGGGGTGGTCAGCCCGAAGACTGCGGCGAAATCGCCCACGGCGGTGTAGTCGTAGGGCGACGAGATCATCTGCAAGCCCGCCGCGAACCGGTGGCCTGCGCTGAGCGCGAAGTTCAGCGTCAAAGCCTGCCCCGTCGTCAGGGTGACGCCCGAATCGGTTTGCCCGGCGTAAACGGGGCCGGTGGTCGTTGACGTGCCCGTCCCGGTGCCTGTCCCAATCGGTGGTGCACCGGGGGTCCCCGGAGTGCCCGTCGTCGTGGTGGCCGCGCTCGGGCCGCTGACTGTGATGTTCAGGGCCAGGCCGCTGGGCACGGTCAGCGTGTAGGCACCGGAGGCGTCCGTGGTCGCCGTGGCCTTGACGGTGCCCGTTGCGACCGAGACGGCGGAAACGACCGCGCCCGCGATCGGCTGGGGCGGGGCGGAGGTGTCGGTGACGGTTCCGGAAATAACCGCCGTCCCGGTCCCCTGGTCGGCGTTGGCCGACAGGCGAGCCAGCAGGGCGTTGCCGATGAACGAGCCGAAGCCCGTCGCGTCGTCGTAGCCCGGACCGGCCTGGTACAGCAGGTTGCTGCCCGTGACGACGTCGTGAAACAGCGTCGGATAGTCGTTAGCGCGGCCCAGGGCGTACAACGTCGGGTTCAGGAAGCCCACCGTCCCCAGCCCGTTCGCCGCGCGCTGCTGGTTGACCAGGGCGATGAAGCCGGCCCACAGAGGCGCGGCGGCGCTCGTCCCGCCGTATGTCTCCGCCTTGCCGGCGACGAAGATGTCGTAGCCCGAGTTCGGGTCGGCGTCCAGGGCGACGTCGGGCACGTCGCGGGTAGTGGGCGACGACCCGTAGCCGAGCTGGTAGTCGGGCTTGGGCCAGACCTCGCTGCTGCCGCCGCCGCCGCCGGCCGGCCCATCCGGGCTGTTCAGGCTGCTGCTGGCCCAGGCGGCCTCGGAGACATAGAAGCCGGGCGAGACCAGGCCGGTGTTCTTGTTGGTCGCCGGCTTCTTGTATCTCAAGGTCGTGCCGCCGACGCCGGTCATGAAGGGCTGGGAGGCGGGGTTGTCCACGGCGGGCTGGAGGCCCAGCGGCCCGGTGGGCGAGTTCCTGAAGCGGTCAAACGCGCCGCTGTCTCCGGCGGCGTTGAAGATGGACTGGCCCTGAGCCGCCATCTTCTGGAAGACGGTGTTCTCGGCGTCACGCACCGCCGGGTCCTCGTCCTTCTCGGGGATGCCCCAGCTGCTGCTGATGACCTGAAGGAGCGGGGATTTGCCATCGGGGGCCAGGTCGTCGGCCATCTGGTTGAACAGGTCGATAGAGGCAGTGGCCGACGTGTTCTGGTCGGCCTCGTAGCTGTAGATGTTCGTGGCATTGGGCACCAGCGCGAGCAGCATGTCGATGTCCAGCGTCACCTCGCTTTGACCGCCGATGTTGGTCGGCACCCCGCTGTAGCCGTCCAGCAGGACGGTCTGCACGACGCCGGTGGCTGGGGTCGTGGCCGTAGCGGGCGTGCCCAAGGCGGTCGGCAGGCCGAACTGCTGGACGTACAGGGCGATGTCCTTGGGGTCGTAGCCGTCCAGCTCGAACAGGCCGATGGTCTGCCCCGTGCCGTCCAGCGGCGTCGTGGCTCCTGTGCCGGTCGTGGTGCCGGTGCCCGGTGCCCCTGTGCCCGTCGTGCCCCCCCCGCCCGCCGTGGTGCCGTACAGCGGCGTGATGACGCTGAGGCTGTAGGCGTACTTGATGTCGTTCGGGGCCAGGCCGCCGGCGGGGCCGGTGCCGATGCCGCCCTGGCCGGGCAGCGGCCGGGGGATGCGCGGGCCGGCCAGTGCCCCGACCCCGGACAGCGGTGTCAGCAGCCGGTGGTGAGGAACCATCCGGCTCAGGCTGCTCAGGCCCGCCACGCCGGCCAGCCGCGCGGCGACCGGGCGCGGCACCCGCGGCGCGCGGTTGTTGGCGAAGACGACCCGCCCGTCGCTGAGCTTGTAGCGGCTCAGGGTGACGCCGAAGGCGGCCTCGACCTGGGCCGTTGTCCCGCCGATGTCCAGCACGGCGCGGCTGGCGTGGGTGCCGAGGACGACCAGCCCCTGCGACGTGGCCCAGTCCGACACGGCGGCGTAGTCGGCCTCGGTCGGGCTGAAGCGGGCACCGAACTCGGCCGGGGTCAGGTACTGATGGTAGAGCACGTCGCCCGGCGTGTACTGGCGGCGCAGCAGCTCGGCGAGCTGGGCCTGGTTCCGCAGCGGCAGGGTCAGGGCGGCGCGGAAGGGGGCCTGGGCGGGCAGCCGCCCCATAGCCCTCGCCCCGCGCAGGGCGGGCGTCAGCCCGGCATGGAGCGGAACGGCGACGCGCGGCTCCGCGGCCCGTCCGGGCAGGGCCGCGGCGAAGGGAACAGCCAGCAGCAGCGCCGGCACAAGTGTTCTGTGGAAATTTTTGGGGAGGGTCTTGTGGAAGTGCATCGAAAACAGACTCCTTGGTTGGAAGGGCGGCGCGGCAGAAGAACGGGGGGCATAAACCCCGGATGTCGCCACTCAGCCGCTTTCATTATAAGGCAAATGAACAGCGGTGTCAAGCCCGTCACCGCAGCAGGCCCATCCGGTCATCGCGCGGGCGGCCCACGCCCAGCAGGCGCAGGAGCAGAGACACGGGCAAGGCAAGAAGGGCGTTGTAAAGCACCTCCCCCGCCGCCAGGCCGAACCAGTGCCGGACGTGGTGCCGGGCCGGGCCGGGGGCCATCAGCAGGGAGATCGCTTCGGCCAGAACCGTCGTCGTCAGCGCGACGAGCGGCGGGACGAGCAGGTTGTCGCGTATGAGGCTGCGTCCGATGCCGCCGGCGAACGCGCCCGCCGCGATGCGCGCCAGGAACACGCTGCCGTAGGCCTGGGGGGACGCGGCGGCAGCCAGCAGGCCCGCCCAGAAGCCAAGCCGGATGCCCCAGGCGCTGCCCAGGAGCTGTGCGCCGCAGGCCAGCGCGACCAGGGGCAGGTCGGGCTGCGCGCCCCCCAGGGCAAGCGCGTGCGAAACCCGTCCCTGGAGGATGGCGGCGATCCAGATCAGCAGGCCGGCCAGGACGGCGTGGCGCACGGGAATCATGGGGAGGACGCCGGGGCGGCGGGCGGCGGGTCTTGGGCGGCGGGCGGCGGGGTGGGGGCCGGCAATGGAGCCTGAGAGACCGGGGCATCCAGCGGGGCTTGGATCACGAACGCTTCTTCCAGATGGTCGTAATCCGCGGCGGGGCGCAGCAGGGCGGTCTGGAGGGAGCGGGCCTTGTCGATGGAGACCGAGGCCACCGCGCCGATGGGCAGGGACTTGGGGAAGACGCCGCCCAGGCCCGATGTCGTCACAGCATCGCCGATGTGCAGCGGCGTGTCGCTCCGCAGGTAGGTGACGTGCAGGCTGCCCATCCCGTCGCCCTGGCACAGCCCGATCGGCCCGCGCGGCGTGTGGTTGTGGACCAGCGCGCCGACGCTGCTCAGCACGTCGGTCAGCAGCAGGACGTCGCAGGAGCGCGGCGAGACGTCCAGTACCTGCCCGATCAGCGCCCCGGTCGGACCCAGGACGACCGAGTGGGGGTGGACGCCCTGGGAGGCCCCACAGCTCAGGGTGATCGTGTCCGAGCCGGGGTTCGGCTTCAGCGCCACGACCTGGGCGGCCAGCAGGGGCCGGGCCGTGCGCGCCTCGAAGCCCAGAAGCCGGCGCAGGCGGGCATTCTCGGTCTGGGCGGAAAAAAGCTCTTTGTTCTGGGCGGCCAAGCTCAGCACACGCGCCTTCAGGGCGTCGTTCTCGCGGGCCAGGCGCGGGGCCGACAGCAGTGACCCGGCGCTCAGGTGCCACCAGCGCCCCAGCGACGCCGCCGCTCCCTGTCCGGGCACCAGGGCCAGGTCGCGCACGACACCAGAGGCCGCGTCGGCGTGGCCCGTTCGGGCGGCCCGCGCGTGCCAGGCGGTCAGCAGACCGCAGGCCAGTAGGGCGGCGGCGAAGAGCAGGCTGCTTCGGTTATCTCGCTCGGTTCGCACGGACCGCCCCCTTATCCCCCGCCGTAGACCTCGGGCTTGAGGACGCCGACGTAGGGTAGGTTGCGGTATTTCCCGGCATAATCCAGGCCGTAGCCGATCACGAACTGATCCTCGATGGTGAACCCGGAATAGTCCACGGGCACCTCGACACGGCGGCGCGCGGGTTTGTCCAGCAGCGTACAGATCTTGACCGAGGCAGCCCGGCGCGAGCGCAAGTTCTCCAGCAGATAGGAGAGCCGCAGAGTCAGGCCCGTGTCCACGATGTCCTCGATAACCAGGATGTGCTTGCTTTCGACGCTCTCGTCCAGGTCTTTGAGAATCCGCACGACGCCCGAGGATTTGGTGTCCGCGCCGTAGGACGACACGGCGACGAAGTCGTAAGACAGCGGGATGGTGATGTGGCGGCACAGGTCAGCCAAAAAGATGTTGGCCCCCTTGAGGATGCAGACCAGCATCAGGTCCTTGCCCTCATAGTCGCGCGAGATCTGCGCGCCCATCTCGGCCACGCGCGCGGCGATCTGCTCCGCGGTGAGCAGCACCTTGGCGACGTCCTCCCCCATCTCCCGCCCCGATTCCCGCTCCATATCCCGTTCGACGGTAAGCATAACTCAGCCCCTTTTACTATCGCCCGGCGTTCGCATCGCCCGGTGTTCGCGCCCCGAGGCGCAGCCGCACGAGAAAATCATTGACATCCGTGCGGTTCGGCACCGATCCCGGCAGGGGCGAATCGTCCCGCGCCGCGTCCAGCCGCTCGAACAGCGTCCCCACCCCGCGCGTGTAAACCGCATCGTCGCCCGCGACATCCGCCTGCTCGCGCGTCTTCATCGCCAGCAGCGGCTCCAGGTCCAGCCCGAAGCGCGCGTTCAGGCGACGTAGATCGGCCTCGACCACGCCCTCCGTCAGCAGCACGATGCCGGTCATCAAGACGCGGTGCAGGTACAGCAGGCGCTTGACAGTTTTACCAACGCCCGGCTTTTGATAATCCCGCCATTCGCCGCGCGCGAAACCCGCGTAGTGGTGGTACAGGGCACGGCTCAGGCCCGCCCGCGCCAGCGACTTCAGCTCCTCATGGGCGGGCGATGTCAGCACAACCAGGGGCGAGAGTATCTGTTCCAGCACGTAGCCGTTGGGCTTGACCAAGAGCCGCAGGTACTTCTCGGCCTCGTGCGCCACCATCTCCACCTCGACACCACTTACCAAGTCTTCCGACTCGTGCGTCTCGCGCGGCCTGTCCAGCGACAAGATTTGTTCCAGCGGCGCGGCGAATGTCCCCCGCAAGTCCACGTCGCTGTCCGGCGAGGGGAACCCGTACAGGTGCGCCCCACTGACCGTCACGAACAGCGGCGTCCCAGGAATGTTCTCCTGCGCGTACAGCCGCAGGGCGTCGAAGTCGGGATGGCTCATAAGGCAAGGGGCCGGAGTCGGCAAAGAAGCTGGCACATCAACTGGGGGTTACCGAAGCGGGCCTTTTGCGCCGTGCCAAATGTGCAGGATGCGGACGAAACCCTCATCGTCGTCTTTTGCGGCTCAATGATGTAGAACAAAATGCGGTAGACAGTGCCGGTACGCCGCCGAGAGGGGCCGTAGTAGAGCAGGCGGCGGACCTCCACATCGTAGCGGTCGTTCTCGGGGGCAATCGCCTGGGAGCGGGGCAGAAAAGACAGCCCTTGCGCGGCCACGAACAACCCCTCATACCAGCGGATTGCGTAGTCCAGGCTTGAGTGCTCGGACAGCCATAAATAAGCCGCATCGGCCTCAGCCAGCGCCGGCTCGGTGAACTCCACCAGGTAGCGCACAGGGTCCGCGTCCGGCTCTTGTGACCCGTTATGCCGTGCCATCGACGCCACTCGCCCAGGAGGCGGGGAAGCCATGCCGCTGCCTCGCCTCGGCGGCGGCCTGTGACAGCGGCTTGACGCGCCCCGACGCCGCCGCTTCCAGCCCGCGCGCAATACCGGCGCGAATCTCAGCGACCTCTGCATCCGTCAGCACGTCTGGGTCATGCTGCGGAAGATACTGAGCGAGCGAGTCCATCAGGAGCGCGTTAGCGAGACGGTCAACATCTTGCCCGTCCCGCCGTGCCTGCTCCCGGAGGCGCGTCTCGGTCTCAGGTGTCAGAGTGATGGTCATGTCGGCTTCCTCCTGCGGGTTGATTGTACCCCCGCCTCTGGTTATCACCGCAGCACCGAGCAGCGGGCGGGGGGCCAGTAGCAGGCGACGGCGCGGCCGATGATGTCGTGCCGGGGCAGGTCGCCCCAGTAGCGGCTGTCGTCCGAAACGTCCCGGTTGTCGCCCATCACGAAGAACTCGCCGGCGGGGATGGCGCGGGCGGCCATGTCGCCGTGGGCGTCAAACACGCGGTACGGCTCGGGCAGGGCGCGGTCGTTGATGAAGATCGCGCCCGCGCGCATCGAGACGGTCTCGCCGGGCAGCCCGATGACGCGCTTGACGTACACCTGTCGCTCGTCCTTGGGGTAGTCGAAGATCACGATGTCGCCGCGCCGGGGGGCGGCCAGGCGGTACGCCATCTTGTTCGCCAGCACGCGCTCGCCCGTGTACAGGTGCGGCTGCATGCACTCGCCCGAGACGCAGAACCCCTGGATGACGAACAGGGTCAGGGCGACGGCCAGCAGAAACCCCAGCATGACCTGCTCGCCCTGCGCGACGGCCGGCGACCGCTTAGGTCGAGGCCGGTGCAGGTATGAACTCAGGCGGGCGGCGGGCGGGAGTATGGTCATGTGTCCTCGGGGCGGCAGCGTTCAGGCGGCACTTTTGATGAGCGGGTGGCCCATCTCCTCGCGCTGCTTTTGGAAGGCCAGGCAGCAGCCGCGCGCCAGGGCGCGGATGCGGTTGATGTAGGCCGCGCGCTCGGCGACCCCGACCACGCCGCGGGCATCCAGCAGGTTGAACGTGTGCGAGCACTTCAGCGCCAGGTCGAACGCCGGGGCGACCAGGTTGCGCGCGGTCAAGATGCGGCGGCTTTCTTTTTCGTACATGTCGAACAGCGTGAACAGCATCGCCGTGTCGGCCTCTTCAAAGTTGTAGATGCAGTTCTCCAGTTCGGCCTGCTTCTCCGTCTCGGCGTAGGAGACGCCGTGGGCGTATTCCAAATCCCAGATGCTGTTCTTCCCTTGCAAGAGTGTTGCCAATCGCTCGGTCCCGTAGGTGATCTCGGCGGCGACGGCCTCGCAGGGGATGCCGCCCATCTGCTGGAAGTACGTAAACTGGGTGATCTCTGTCCCGTCCAGCCACACCTCCCAGCCCACCCCCGACGCGCCCAGCGCGGCGGACTCCCAGTCGTCCTCGACCAGGCGGACGTCGTGCTGCTCCAGAGGGATGCCCAGGGCGCGCAGGCTGTCCAGATAAAGGTCCACGATGTTGTCCGGCGAGGGCTTCATGATGACCTGGTACTGGTAGTAGTGCTGGACGCGGTTGGGGTTGCGGGTGTAGCGGCCGTCGGCGGGCCGGCGCGAGGGCTGGGCGTAGGCGACGTTCCACGGCTCCGGCCCGATGGCGCGCAGGGCCGTGGCGGGGGCGTTCGTGCCCGCCCCCACCTCGGCATCGTAGGGCTGGAGGATCAGGCACCCCTGCGCGCTCCAGAAGCGCTCCAGGGTCAGCAGCAGGTCTTGAAAGGTCAGCATAGGGCTTTAAGCGTCGGTCCCGTGGCGTTTGGGTCGAGGCGGGATTATACCCCGGCGGTCAAAGAAAAGCCCGCCGCCTGGGGGTCAGAAGGCGGGCGGGCGTGGAAATCCGGCATCTCTACAGAGCAAAAACGTCGGTGACACGGACGGAGAGGCTGGGAAAGGAGAACGACTGCACGGCTTCCCCCCCGCCATAAACTGCGACGGACTGTTCTCCTTCGGGTGTCAGCCGGAGCACTTCCACGGTCTGAGGGGCTAAGTTGACGACCCAGCACTCGCGGACATCCACCGAGCAGTAGTCCCGCAGCTTGCCGGACAGGACGCCGCGGGTATCGCTGGGCGAGAGGATTTCCACCACCAGTTCCGGGGCGGGGTCTAAAGCATCAGGGTCGAGCGGGTCGCGGCCCCCGAAGCGCCCGTGGCTGATGAACAGGACATCGGGCTGGCGGACGCGCAGGGGGTTGTCGGTGATCAAGACGTCACAGGCCGCGACGACCATCCGGCCCTGGCCGCTTTCGCGCCCGAAGCTTTTGAGAGCCGCCGCGACGTTGAACAGAACATCCTGGTGGCGCACGGTCGGGTTGGACATCCAGTGCCGCACTCCGTCAAGGATTTCGTACCGGCGGTTGATCTCCCCTTCCGCCAGATACTGCGCGTAGGTCAGCGTCGGGGCGGCCACTTTTTCCACCGTCACGCTCATGGGGAATGATCCTCGGAAGTGGCCCTAAAGAAGCTCGCTCAGGTCGGCGTCGCCCAGGGGGACGCCGCTGACCTTGCGCTTGATGCGGGCCAGGGCGTTGTCCACGCTTTTGGTGTTGCAGCGCAGCTCGGAAGCAATCTCCCGGTAGGACTTGCCCAGTTGATAGCCGGACAGGACGTGCCACTCGAAATCGGAGAGCACTTGCTGCAAGGTCTCGTGGAGGATCTTGGTGTCCTCGTTCCGCAGCACCAGGTTCTCGGGGTCGCCGCCCTCGGAACTGGGCAGGATGTCGGACAGGTTCCAGTCGGTCGTCGGGTCCTCGGAAGGGCTTTCCAGCGACAAGGAGTGGTTCAGGGGCATCTGCTTCTGGCGCGTCGCCGTCTTGATGGCGGTGATGATGTGCCGGGTGATGCAGACCTTGGCAAACGCGGGGAATGAGATAGCCTTGTCGGCGCGGAAGTCGATGACCGCCTGCCACAGCCCGATCTGGCCGACTTGCAGGAGGTCTTCTTTCTCGGCCCCGACCAGGAAATAAGACTTGACTTTGGTACGGACGAGGTTGCGGTACTTGTAGAGCATGAACTCGGCGGCGGCGTTCTCGCCGCGCTGGGCGCGCGAGACGATCTCGCGGTCCGCCATGTCGGCGTACCGGAGCTGGGACTGACGCAGGCGGTCGGAGAGGTCAGTGATGGCGCTCCATTCGCTGGGCTGGGGTCTGATCAAGGGGGGAGCCTCACAAGCACGGGGGTGGCGGCACGGGCCGGCGGCGGGGAAGGCCAGCGGCGGATCAAGCGGGGCGGGGAGGCGGGGCCGCTAGTGGGCCGGCTCGTGGTCCACCTCGATTGAGAGGGTGCTGACCACCACGGCCACCAGGACCACGGCGACCGTGGCGGCCGCGGTCATGGTGCCGACGGGGAACTCTTTGATGACCCGGTTGCCCAGCTTCAGGCGGAGGGCGCGGACACGGTCGTTGCCGATGGTGCGCTGGACCTGGCCGAAGAGGTCCACCCCCAGGCTGAAAAGATTGGCGGCGGGGACGTTACCTTGCATGATGATGATTCCCTCGGCGCGATGGGCGCTGAGGTCATTATACACGGTCGGTTTGGGGGCGTCAACCCCTTTTCTCTCAGGGAGAGGCGGTTTTACGGTATTGGACCCAAAAGGGGCTGGGAAGGGGGGTTATAGCCAGGGTTAGCGGCTGTTTTGGGCCGTTTTGCTGCCCGAGACGTCGGGCAGCGAGCGCCGGTAGGTGCCCGCACCGGTGATGGTGTCCAGGGCGACGTGGTAGGCGGGGAACGAGTATACCTCGTCGCTGATCATCCCCTGGCCGACCAGGGCCGCCCCCGCTTCGTGCCGGGGGTCGGCGGTGACCACTGCCCAGGCCAGCGCGTGGGCGAGGATCACGCCCGCGCCCACGCCCGACACCAGGCCGAACAGCTTGTCGAACATGCCCGCGCTGACCTGGAGCAGGCCGTGGACGTACCACGCGGCTGCCAGCGCCAGCGCGCCTAGGGCAGCGAACAGCAGGCCGAACGCCCAGCTCCGGTTGACGCCCGCCCCGCCCGCGGCGAAGCCGACGTGCGCGGCCAGAGCCGGAGCCAGGGCCGACGCGGCCCACAGGGCGGCGTACAGGCCCAGAGCGTCCAGGGCCGCGCGCCCGAAGCCGCGCCGAGCGCCCGCGACGCCCACGCCCAGTATCAGCACCAGCAGCACGATGTCGAGCCAGTTCATAGTGTGTCCATTATCGGCGCGTCCCCGCCGAACTGGAGTCGGAGGCAGTCGTGTGCTATACTAGCCCCTGAAGTCATCCGGGTGGCCGCTGCCCGCGCCGCCGGGCGCAGGGCAGAGGAAAGTCCGGGCTCCACAGGGCGACGATGCCGGCTAACGGCCGGGCGGGGCGACCCGCCGGAAAGTGCCACAGAAACATACCGCCGCGCCCGAGAGATCGGCTGCGGTAAGGGCGAAATGGTGCGGCCCTTCGGGGCTTAAAGTAAGAGCGCACCGGGTCGGCGGAGACGCCGGTGCCGGGTAAACCCCATCGGGAGCAAGGCCGGAGGGCGCGGCCCGAGCGCCCCACCCTCGCCTGGAAACGGCGGGGCGCGACGCGCCCCTTTGCGCCGCTTGAGACGCCGGGCAACCGGCGTCCCAGAGAGATGGCCACACAAACACAGAACCCGGCTTATAGGGTGGCTTCAGCAAAAAAGCCCCCGCGCCAACCGGCGCGGGGGCTTTCTGCCGCCTCCATCCGTGTTCAATCATCAAGGGAACTTCTTCGTCCGCATTGCTATGCTTTCAAGCTGTTTCAGCCGCCGCCTCGCAGCCGGGTCCGTCAGCTTGCCGCGACGATCCTCGATGAAATCAACCGCGACAGGATTGCCAAGAACCTCCACGAACACGTAGGCGGCCAACCGCGCCGTCTCAGGGTCATCCGTCTGCGCCACTCTAGCCAGCAAGGGGTCGAGGGAGGGTGAGCCGATATCAATCAGCGCCCCCGTACAGGGGAACAAGTTCATAGTAGCCTGTAAACGTAACTCGTAGACCGTCAGGGTCAGGTGGTCGATCAGGAAGGGAATGGAACGGACACTTCGGAACTCACCCAGCAATACCACGGCGTCCTTTGCGGCCTGATCGTCTGGATTGCCCATTTGATCGATCATTTTATCAACTGAGGAGTTCTGGTCCTTGGCTCGTCTTTGGGCAGATCGCTTGAGAAACATCTCCGCGATGGCTTGGACTTTGTCCTCTTCGTCTTCTTGGCTCCGTAGTAAGAAGGTCCCGGCACTGTCACGCTGCATCAGGTCCGGTGACTGAAGCAACAGGAAGGGATCGCTGCCGGGCGGGATGAGCGGTCTAGGAGGATTAGGCGGAGCATCTTCCTGTTTGAGGGGCGGAGCGGTCTGCGCCTTTACGAGGCTGGTACGCACCACTGCGAGGGCAAGTAGGCAGGCAGCCGCGACGAGGAAGATGTGGGATTTGAGTTTCATCGTTGTCCTGTCTTTCGGGCGCAGGCCCGCGCCAACCGGCGCGGGGGCTTTCTGCCGCCTCCCACTACATATAGGAATTTCGTCGGGGGCCGCCCGGCTCTTTCCGCAGGCTCGTCAACAAGGCGTTCAGCCGCCGCCTCGGCTCCGGCTCCCTCTGGGCCTGGATCGCGTCCTGCACGAACGCGATGGCGGGCTGTTTCCCCAGCACCTCGTCGAGCACGAAATTGGTCAAAGGGTCATCTTTTCGGTTGTCGGTCTGGGATGCCTGGTAGACGAGGGCGTCCACGGCGGGAACGCCTATCTGAATCAGCGCACCGACAGCAGGGAAAACTTGTGGCGGCGTTGGATGCTGCAAACCCTCATGATTCCAACGCTCCTCTATCAGCAAGAATGACACATGCGATGCCAGCAAGGGGGCGGCATCGTCCGCGCGCAACTGCCCCAGCAGGATCATCGCGGATTTGGCCGCCTCCTGCTTGTTGGGGTCGCCCACGTCCTGCTTAACCACTTCTTCGAGCTGGGCGATGGTCTTGTCCCGGTCGGCGACGATGTTCTTGGCCGCAACGTCTCGGGCGAAGCCGTTGCCGTACTCTATCGAGGCCGTTGACCCACGGAGAGCAAAGGCCAGAATGCCGAGGGCGATCAAAGCCGCCGCCGTGATTTTGAGAGTTTTCATGGGTGTTCTCGTAGGAGTGGCTTGCATGTTACCACGGTCACTGTAACACGCTTGCCCGCTTTTGTCAAATTGACGGCCAGTTCTGGACGCTCGATTCCCAGGACTTCTCAGACCTTGAGAACGGAGGCTTGAGAACTCGACACCGTCTGCCGATAATTCCCGGAAGCGGCTGCCCCGCATCCCCCCGCGGGGACGGGCGGCCCTTCGATGTCCTCTCGCCCGGCGATGACCTTCAGCGGGCAGGCCCTTCGGGTGCCCGCTGGGGAGTGCGCCCAGGAAGGTCGCCCCGTGAACACTCTGTGGGCCAGGATGCTGGCGGCTCAGATTTTGTGCCTCGCCTTGACGCTCGTGGTCCTCCAGGCCCTGCTGACACCCCCCGCCGGGCAGGCGGAGGACGCGCAGTTCTTCGGCACCGGGCAGCTCCTCGCCCGGTCTCTGGCTCAGGCCAGTGCCGGGACGCCTTCCAGTTCTCGTGTCACGCCCGCGCAGGCGGGGGTGGACGCCCTCGCCCCGTCACCCGCCCTTGCCTGGGCGTCCGTGGCGGCCCCGACGGGGCGCATGCTGGCACACCGGGGGACGCCCGTGCTGCCCGTCCCGCTGCTGCGCCGCCTTCGGGCCGGGGCACCGTGGGCCGAGGCCCCCGACCCCCACGGGCGCGAGTCCGACACGGTCTTCCAGGCACCGGTCCCGAAGAGTCCTCCCGGGACCGTTGCCTACGTCGCCCTCAGCCGCACCCGGTTCCAGAGGTCGGCTCAGGGCAAGGTCGGGTGGATACTCGGCGGCGCGGCGGCGGGGCTGGTCGTTTCGATCGGGATCTCACTGGCGCTGGCCGGGAAATTTCTAGGGAGCGTCCACCGGCTTACCCAGGCCGCCCGACAGGGCAGGGACGGAGCGGGGGCACGGCCGCAGGCATTTCCCACCCCGGAGGCGGACGATCTGACGCCGCTGGCGGAGGCCTTGAACGACATGGTCTCCTCCCAGTGGCGTCACCAGGCACAGGCGCAGCAGGACCAGGGGCAGCGGGAGCAGGATGAGGCGAACTACCGCAGCCTCTTCGAGAACGCCGCCCACGGTGCCTGGCAGGCCACGCCGGACCTGGACTATCTCTGCCTCAACCCGGCGATGGCCTCCCTCTACGGCTACGCCTCCGCGGAGGCACTGCGCGGACACCTCGAAGACCCCGCCTCTGCCTCGGTTTATGTCTCCCCGCAGCGGCACGCGGAGCTGCTGCGCCTGATGCGGGAGCAGGGCGGCGTCACCGGCTTCGAGTCCCAGATCCAGCGCGGGGACGGGCGGGTGATCTGGGTCTCGGAGACCATCCGCGCTGTCCGCGATGCCGACACGGGCGTGTACCGCTGGGAGGGCACGGTGGAAGACATCACCGCCCGCAAGCACGTCGAGGCGGACCGCTCGCACCTCGGGAACCACATCCGGCTGCTTCTGGAAGCTTCGGGCGAGGGCATTTACGGCATCGACGCGCGGGGCAACTGCACGTTCATCAATGCGGCGGGAGCGCAGATGCTGGGCTACGAGCCTCAGGAGATGCTGGCCCGCAACATGCACGCGCTGATCCACCATACCCTGTCGGACCAGTCGCTGTACCCGGAAGAGCGCAGCTATCTTTATCAGTCGGTCCAGACGGGCCGGCGGTTCCGCGTCGATGACGAAGTGCTGTGGCGCAAGGGGGGGACGTCTTTCCCGGTGGAATACACCGCCGCCCCGCTCATCGAGGGTGGCCGCACGACGGGGGCCGTGGTCACCTTTGTGGACATCAGCGCCCGCAAGGCCGTGGAAGCGGAGCAGCGCCGGCTGCTCGCCGAGGCCCTGGAGCGGGCCGACCACGACCCGCTGACCAGCCTGCTCAACCACCGGGCGTTCCACAAGCGCCTCCACGAGGAGGCCGACCGCGCGCAGCGGTCCGGGGAAGCGCTCGCGGTCGTGCTGCTCGACATCGACAACTTCAAGTTCTTCAACGACGTGTACGGGCACAAAGTCGGCGACGAGGTGCTGTGCCTCGTGGCGGACGCCCTGCGCGGCGCGAGCCGCTCCTACGACATCCTCGCGCGCTTCGGCGGGGACGAGTTCGCCATGCTGATGCCCTGCGGCACCGGGGAAACGTCCGCCCTGCTCGCGCAGCATCTGGGCCAGCGCCTGTCCGGGGTGAGCTACCGGCTGCCGGATCACGACATCTCGATCCCGCTCGGACTGTCGCTGGGCGTGGCGGTCTTTCCTGCGGACGCGCCGAGTCGGGCGGAGGCGCTGGAGGTGGCCGACGACCGCCTCCGCCGCGCGAAGACGGGCGGCGACGAGGACGGCTACGCGGAGCGGGTCCGCAGCACGCTGACCCAGGAGCGCGAAGGCTTCCCGATGCTGGACGCCCTGGTCACGGCGGTGGACAACAAGGACCGCTACACCCGCCGCCACTCCGAGGACGTCATGCGCTACAGCGCGCAGATCGCCCGCCAGATGGGGCTGGACCAGGCCACGCAGCGGCTAGTGGAGGTGGCAGCCCTGATCCACGACGTGGGCAAGATCGGCGTCCCGGACGCCGTCCTCCGCAAGCCGGGGGCGCTGACGGCAGGCGAGTTCGCGGCCATCCAGCAGCACCCGATCATGGGGGCCGTCATCGCCGAGTCCGTGCCCGGCTTCGAGGAGACCCTGGACGCGATCCGCCACCACCACGAGCGCTGGGACGGAGGCGGCTACCCCGCCGGCCTGGCCGGCGAAGACATCCCCTTCCTGGCCCGCGTGATGGCCGTCGCGGACGCTTACAGCGCGATGACGACCGACCGGCCCTACCGCAAGGGCATGGACCAGGGGAAGGCCCTGGGCATCCTGCAAAGCGGCGTGGGGGTGCAGTGGGACCCGCAGTGCATCGCCGCCTTCGTGCGCGCCCAGGAAGAGTCGAAACTGCCCCCGGCCTAGTGAAGCTGACGATGGGTAGACCCCGGTGTCGTTTAACAACGGCGGGACGCTGGTAAACCCTGGGCATGAACCAGACCACACAGGACGTCATCACGTTCCTCAATTTCCCCGACCTCGACTACGGGGCGTCGCCCACCGACGCCGAGATGCTGCAAGACCCCGGCCTGCTGCGCGACCTGGTGGCGCGGCTGGTCGAAGGCCCGTTCCCCTCCCCCGAGAGCCGCGCCGCCGCCGAGACGCTTAGAGGCCATCTGGGCGAAGCCGACTGGGAGGAGGTCTCACGCACACAGCAGGGCCGGATCGGGATCGCGGCGGGCTTCTTCGACCCCGTGGAGGAGAACATCCACCAAGCGACGCGGTAGGCCGGCGTACCGGGGCAGGAGGATGCCCCGGCAAAGCAGCACCCTTCGGGTGAGGATGCTCCGGGCTACTCTCCATCTTCACCCGACAGGGTGTTATCCTGCCGGGGCGTTCCACCGCCCCGGCGCATCCGCGGGTTCTTCCCGTCGGGTACAATGGGGACATGCCGCCCGTCCGGTCCATCTTCTTCGACATCGGCGACACGCTGGTCTTCGACGACCCGCCGCTGCCCCTGCGCGTGGCACAAGCGGCCCAGGCCGTGGGGGTGACGCTGGACGCCGCGCGGCTGCCCTCGGCGTTCCATTTGGGCGAGCGGTTCGCCGTCGCGCGCTACATCCAGGGCATCCCCTGGGACGCGCCGGACACAGTGCGCGGGGCACTGGCGCGCATCTGGCGGGCATTGGACCTGCCGCCTGCTTCCGACGACTGGCAGAGCCTCCTCGCCGCCTTCGCCGCCACACCCTTCACGCGGTACGTCCACCCGGATGCGCCTGCCCTCTTAGCAGACTTGAAGGCGCGTGGGTTCGTCCTGGGCGCGGCCTCGGACTGGGAGGCGACGCTGCCGGACCTGCTCCGTGACCTGGGCATCGCGCCGTACCTAAACGCCCTGGCCGTGTCGGCAGCGGTCGGCGTCACCAAGCCCGACCCGCGGCTGTTCCGCGAAGCCCTGCGGCAGGCGGGCGCTGTTGCCGCGACGGCCCTGCACGTCGGCGACTGGTACGAATTGGACGTCCTGGGCGCGCGGGCCGCAGGCATGCAGGCGCTGCTGTTCGACCACGCGGGCCGCCACCCGGATGCCGACTGTCCGCGTGTCCAGACGTTCGACGCCCTGGCGGCTTACCTCAGAAGGTTGGATGCCCCCTAGCCTCCACTCGCAGAAACACCCGCCCATGCCTCAACAGACCATCCAAGAAACCATCCCCCGGCAGGTCTTCGCGCCCGTGCTGGCGAATGACGACCTCATCGCGGGCCACAAAGTCCTGACCTGCCGTGCGCCGGCCATCGCGGACGCGGCCCAGCCCGGCCATTTCGTTAACGCCCTGACGGCGGAGCGGACCGACCCGCTGCTGCGGAAGCCGTTCTCCCTCTACACCGTGGACCGCGCGCGCGGCGAGATCAGCCTGCTGTATTCCATCGTCGGCGCGACGACGGAGGGCATGGCCCGCAAGCGGCCCGGCGACGTGCTGGACCTCGTGGGGCCGCTGGGCGGGCGCGTCTTCCGGCCCGACGACCGGGCGGGCGCGCAGCACGTCATGGTCGGCGGCGGCTACGGCGTCCCGCCGCTGGTTTTCCTAGCGAGCGAACTGAAGAGGGGCCAAACCGACCCCAGCATCGCGTTCATCATCGGGGCACGACGCAAGGACCTGCTGCTGTGCGAGGCGGAATTGGCAGAAGCGGGCATTCCAGCCCACGCGGCGACCGAGGACGGCTCGCATGGGACGCACGGGCGCGTTACCGACGTGCTCGCGCCGCTGCTCTCAGAGCGGGCGGGGTCGCCGGTCACGGTCTATTGCTGCGGGCCGACCCCGATGATGCGGGCCGTTGGTGAGTTGTGTCAGAGCGTCGGCGTCCCGTGCCAGCTCTCGGTCGAGGTGTCCATGCCCTGCGGCATCGGCGTCTGCATGGGGTGTGTGCTGGATATGGCCGACGGGCGGCGCGTCCGCTGCTGCGTCAGCGGCCCGGTCTTTGAAGCATCGGAGATCAAGTGGTAAAGAGTTGGTAAAGACACAAGTACAGATCGGCAAGCTGACCCTGCGGAACCCCGTCGTGACGGGGTCGGGAACGTTCGGCTTCGGCCCGGAGATGGCCGGAATCGTGGACCTCAACAGGCTGGGCGCGTGCGTGGTCAAGAGCACGTCCCGCGAGCCGCGCCTGGGCAATCCCACGCCCCGCATCGTCGAGACCCCTTCGGGCATCTTAAACGCCATCGGCCTCCAGAACGGCGGCGTGGACGACTTCATCGGCGAGAAACTGCCGTTCCTCCGGCAGTTCGATGTCCCCGTCATCGTGAACCTGGTGGGCTACCAAGTCGCCGATTACGTCTTTCTGGCCGAGAAGCTGACCGAGGCGGGCGGCGTCCACGGCCTCGAAATCAACATCTCCTGCCCCAACGTCAAGCACGGCTGCGACTTCGCCGCCGACCCGGCCCTGACCTCTGAATTAGTGTCCGCCGTGCGCCGTGCAACCGACTTGACGCTGATCACCAAGCTCTCGCCCAATGTCACTGATTTGGTTGCCATCGCCCGCGCCGCCGCCGACGCCGGCTCGGACGCGCTTTCGCTGATCAACACCCTGCTCGGCACGGCGATTGACGCCAAGAAGCGCAAGTTCCGCCTGGCGAACATCACCGGCGGCCTGAGCGGGCCAGCCGTCAAGCCAGTCGCCCTGCGCTGCGTCTGGCAGGTCCACCGCGCCCTGCCCCACGTCCCCCTGATCGGCATGGGCGGCATCGTGTCCGCCACCGACGCCATCGAGTTCCTCCTGGCCGGGGCCACCGCCGTCGCCGTCGGCACCGCCACCTTCATCAACCCCACGGCGGTCACGGACGTGGTGGCGGACATCGAAGCTTACCTGACCGAGAACGGCATCGGGGACGTGAATGAACTGGTAGGGGCGGTGGAGTGAGGCAGGAGAAGGCGGGCGCGGCGGTGAACCGTGCGCCATGCTGTCCGGCAAGCGGTTTGTCCTCCGGGGCCTGTGCCGGCTGACGGTGCGGGTGGCGCGGGCGATGACGGCTGCGCGGCCTGGCCCGCATACACCGTGTCACGCGCCGGACGCCTTGCCCGCCTCGAACCGCCCGACCAGATCGCGCGTGGCCTCGGCCATGTCCGGTGCCCCCACCACGGCGGACACCACGGCGGCGGCATCCGCCCTCGCGCGGGCGACATCGGCGATGTTGCCTGCGTTGATCCCGCCGATGGCGACAACGGGGATTTGTGGGAACGCCGCCTTGATCTCGCCCAGCCGGGCCAGCCCGATGGCCGGGCCGGCGTCGGCCTTGGTCTGCGTCCCGAAGACCGCCCCCACTCCGAAGTACGACGCATGCGGCGCGGCGGCCCGCGCCTCTTCGACCGTGGCGACCGAGACCCCAATCAGCTTATCCGGCCCCAGCAGACGCCGGGCATCGGCGGGCGTCATGTCGTCCGGCCCCAGGTGAACGCCATCGGCTCCCGACGCCAGGGCCACGTCAACGCGGTCGTTGACGAGGAGCAGAGACTTGGCCTCACGGGCTGTTGTGCCGAGGCGTTGAGCAAGAGCGATAAGCTGCGATGTCGGGAGGCTTTTGTGGCGGAGCTGTACGACCGTAGCACCTCCCTCAAAAGCAGCCTGCATTACGTTCTCTGCGGAACAGTCGGGGCGTAGGTCCGGGTCGGTCAAGACGTAAAGGCCTTGCAGCAGCCCCAGCCTTTCATCGTGAGTCCTCGATCTGACGCTGCCGCCGGTGCGGACGGAGGCGAGGACGTCAGGATAGCCGCGGCCTTCCCCAACGATCACCGGGGACAGCAAGGCGCGTGTCAGCAGGCTCTTCGACCGCTTGATCGCCTCGTGGAGCGGGAAGTGTTTAGCCAGGTGCGCGGCGATGGCGGAGGACAGGAGGCAGCCCGTGCCGTGTGTGTGGGCCGTGTCAACTCGCCGGTCTGTGAATATCTGCCTATGACCCGCGTCGTCTACGAGAAGGTCATGGGGTTCCTCGACCAGATGGCCTCCCTTGACCAAAGCCGCCTTGACGTCCATCGAGACAAGACGTTCTCCGGCGGCCTGCATTGTCTTCAGGGTATCGACAGGCAAAGCCGTCAAGAGGCTTGCTTCTCCCAGGTTCGGCGTAATCAGATCGCATAGGGGCATCAGATCGGTCAGCAGGGCGGCGCGGCCCTCGGCGTCCAGAAGCGGGAAGCCGCCGGTGGAGGCGAGGACGGGGTCCAAGACGACGTTCGGGGGCGCGTACTTGCGGAGGGCGGCGGCGACGGCGCGGACCTGGTCGGCCCCGCCGAGCATGCCGATCTTGACGGCCTGGATTTGGGTGTCGCCAAACACCGCGTCAAGCTGGGCGGCCAGCACGTCGGCGGCGACAGGGTGAACGCTCGACACGCCGAAGCTATTCTGGACCGTCAGGGCCGTGATCGCGGACACGCCCACGACGCCCAGCGCGGCGAACGTCCGCAGGTCTGCCTGGACGCCCGCCCCGCCACTCGGGTCCGAGCCGGCGATGGTCAGCGCAACGACGGTCATAAAGCCTCCAAAAAGCGCGCGGGGTCGAACGCGGCGGGGGGCGGCGTATCGTGGAGCAGATGAGCGGCCATCAGCGCATTGGTGGCGGGGGTCAATAAGATACCGTTGCGCCCGTGCCCCGTGGCGACGTGGACGTTGGCCCAGCCCGGAACGCGCCCCAGGAGGGGCAGGCCGTCGGCGCTCACGGGGCGCAGGCCGGCCCAGGCGCTGTGCAGCGGCCACGCTGCCAGGGCCGGAAGGAGCCGGGCGGCCTCGGCCCGTAGACCAGCGACCACCCCGGAGTCGGTCTCGGCGGCGAATCCGGCCCACTCTTCGGTCGCGCCGACGACGACCCGCCCGTCGGCGCGCGGCACGAGGTAGGCATCGTGCGTGTAGACTGTGTGCCTGAGCGGCATCGGCATCTGCGGGCCGAGGGCGAGTATCTGGCCGCGCAGGGGGGAGACGGGGAAGTCGAAGCCGAGCAGCGAGGCCAGAGCGCCGCTCCAGCTTCCTCCCGCGACGACCAGCGCCCCGAACGTGTGCCGACCTGCACTCGAGACGGCAGACACGGCGCGGTCGCCGTCCGACTCGATGCGGGTCGCGGACCCGGAGATCAAACCCACCCCGCGGCGTTCGCAGGCCGTTTGGAGGGCGGCGAGCAGGCGGCGCGGCTCGACCTGCTTTTCGGCGGGCGACAGCACGGCGGCCAGCACGTCCGGCCCTAGGCCCGGCTCCAGGCGACGGGCTTCCGCCCCGGAAAGACGATGCACCGGCAGGCCGAGCGACGACTGCCAGGCCAGCGCGCGGCACAGGGCCGCCTCCTCGTCGCCCGAGCGGGCGACGCGCAGCATCCCTGGCCCATTAATAGTCAGGCCCGTGCCTCCATCTTCGTTGAGAGCGGCGACGAAGGCGGGGTAACGACACAGGCTGTCCAAAGCAAAGTCCAGGAATGGCCCTGGCTGCGCGGTCTCGGCCAGCGGCGCGAGCATCCCCGCCGCCGCCGGGGACGCCCTCCCCAGCGTGTCGGCGTCCAGGACGAGGACGGACGCCCCCGCGCGGGCGAGGCCGTAGGCCGTCGCAAGCCCGATCACGCCGCCGCCGAGGATCAAGAAATCCACCCCGGCCACGCCTTAGCCCCCCGCCATCATCTGAACGATCTCCAGCACGTCGCCTTCGGAGAGTGGCGCGGCGTCGTACTCCGTGCGCGGGACGATCACGCCGTTATGCTCCACGACGACCATCTTGGCATTCAGACCACGCGCGGCGAGAAACGCGCCCAGGGTGTCCGCGCTGTCGAACTCGCGCGTCTCGCCGTTAATCGTCAGATGCATCGTGTTTCTCCTCCTGGTACTTCTCTTCCCAGGCCGCGTCCAGCGCCCGTCGGTAGGCCTCGGCCCGCTCGCGCGGGTCGTCGGCCCCCATGAGGACTGACAGCACGGCGACGCCCCCCGCCCCTGCGCGCAGGCAGTCGCCCGCATTGCGCGGCGTCACCCCACCGATGGCGAAAACCGGCACGGACACCGAATTGCAGACATCGCGCAAAAAGTCCAGGCCAGCGGGTGCCACGTCAGGATGGCTCGGCGACGCAAAGATCGTGCCGGCGACGAGATAGTCTGCCCCTGATGCTGCCGCCCGGACGGCGGCCTCAACTGTGTGAACGGACTTGCCAATCAAGCCCCCCGTGCCGATGTGGTGGCGGACGACACCGACGGGCGCAGATTTCTCCGGCAGGTGGATGTGGCGCGCGCCGAAGCCCGCCGCGCGCTGCCAGTCGGCGTTGACGATGACCGGCGTGTCGCCGCGCAGGGCGTGGGTCAGGCCCTTGTAGACCGACTTCAACCCGTGCCCCGCCGCCCGCTTGTCGCGCATCTGCACGGCATCCACGCCGCCCGCGACGGCCTCTTTGACGATCTCGGTGAGCCGGGGCGTGGGTGCAGTCACCAGCATCAGGCAGGGGCGCGGCAGGCCGGTCACCGCACGACCCCTTCGGTCGGGCTGCTGGCGCTGGCATACGGCAGAACCGGCATCCGGCCGGCCTGATAGGCCAGCCGCCCCGCTTCCAGGCCCGTCTTCATGGCGCGGGCCATGCGGGCGGGGTCGGACGCGCGGGCGATGGCCGTGTTGATCAAGCAGGCGTCCGCGCCCATCTCCATCGCCTGGGCGGCTTCGGACGGGACGCCGATGCCGGCGTCCACGACCACGGGCACGGTCGCCTGCTCGATGATGATCCGTATCTGCTCCTGCGCTTTAATCCCCTGCCCGCTGCCGATGGGCGAGGCCAGCGGCATGACGGTGTGCGTCCCGATCTCTTGGAGGCGCAGCGCCAAGGCGGGGTCGGCGTTGATATAGGGCAGGACGATGAAGCCCTCTTTGACCAAGGTCTGACACGCCTCGAACGTGCCTATGGGGTCGGGCAGCAGGTATTTGGGGTCGGGGATGACCTCGACCTTGATCCAGTCCGACAGGCCCATCGCCCGCGCCAGCCGCGCCGTCCGCACGGCCTCATCCGCCGTCCGCGCGCCCGCCGTGTTGGGCAGGATGTGGTAGCGTTGCCAGTCGATCTCGTCCAAAATGGAGCGCTTGGGCGCGTCCAGGTCGATGCGCCGCAGGGCGACGGTTACGATCTCACAGCCCGACGCTTCCAGCGCGGCGTTCATCTCCTGGGCGTTCCGATACTTGCCCGTGCCCAGCATCAGCCGCGAGCGGAACGTCTTCCCACCTATCGTTAATCTGTCTTCATCGCGCCCGAGTGCGACAGGCGCGAGGCTCTCCATCAAGGCCATGGTCTTACTCCTCAATGCGAAAAATGTCATCCAGGGCCAATGTCATGTCCGGGAACGTGAGCGACTGTGCGGACTGGCCCGCCCCGTATAGCGCCTCACGGACCGGGCCACCGGGCGTCAGCCGCAGCACCTCCACGGTCTCACCCTCGGGGCTGATCACCCAGCACTCGGCAACGCCGATGGCGCAGAAGTCTCGAATCTTCGCGTTCAGGATGCGCCGCGTCTCGCTCGGCGACAGAATCTCGATCACCAATTCCGGTGCCACGGTCAGCGGTCCCAGATCAGGAGCGCCGCCCCCCTGCGTCAGGCGGCGGTTACTAATAAAGAACACATCCGGCTGACGCACCCGCAGCGGCGACGGCTCGATCAGCACGTCCAGCGGCGACTGCAAGACTTGGCCCCGTGTCCCCACCAACTGATACTGATCCAGCAACTTTGCAAGCGCGAAAGCGATCTTCTGGTGCCACCAGTTTGGGCTGGTCATTACGACACGCACTCCATCAATGATCTCGCACGGCTGCATCATCACGGGTTCCGTCAGGAACTCGGCCAGATACCGCTCATAGGTCAGAGTCTTCGGCGGAGCCTGTGGTTCTGCGACGGCCATTCCTTGCCTCCGTTGCTTGTAGTCCTTCCGCCCCGGCTTATTCTTCGGTGCGGAAAATGTCGTCCAGCGCCAGCGCCAGGCCGGGGAACGTGAGCGACGACACCAACTGGCCTTTGCCGTAGAGTGCCTCGCGGACCGGACCGCCTGCCGTCAGCCGCAGCACTTCCACCGTTCCCGCGTCCATGTTGACCACCCAGCATTCTTTCACGTCCACGGCGCAGAAGTCGTGTATCTTGCCTGCACGGATGCCGCGTGTCTCACTGGGCGACAGAACCTCCACCGCGAGTTCCGGCGCGGGAGACAGCGGCTCCGCACTCCGCGAGTCGCGCTCGCCGTAGCGCCCTCGGCTGATGAAAAGCACGTCCGGCTGGCGAGTCCGCAGTGGGTTCTGTGTCACCAGCACGTCGCAGGGGGCGATCATCACCTTGCCGATCCTGGCCCGGCGCTGATACGCTCTGAGCAGCTCGGCAATGTTCAGGACGATGTCCTGGTGCCCGTCCGTAGGCGATGCCATGAAGATGCGTTCCCCATCGATGATGTCATACCGGCGGTTGATTTCTCCCTCCGCCATGTATTCTTCATAGGTCAGCAGCCCGGACAGGGCCGGCGGTTCCGCGAGTGCCATGGTGTGCCTCCGTTACTTGTAGATTTCCCCGCCCTGCTCGCGGAACTCACGGGCCTTCTCGATCAGGCCAGATTCCCGCTCCTGCTCCCCCATCATTGGGGGTTGGGGGGCGTTCGCGGCCATCTCCAGCTTGGCGGCGTACTGGCGGACGTCCTGGGTGATCTTCATGGAGCAGAAGTGGGGGCCGCACATGGAGCAGAAGTGGGCGACTTTCGCGCCCTCCTGGGGCAGCGTCTCGTCGTGGAACGACAGCGCGGTCTGGGGGTCGAGCGACAGGTTGAACTGGTCCTCCCAGCGGAACTCGAAGCGGGCCTTGGAGAGCTGGTCGTCCCAGACCTGCGCGCCGGGGTGGCCCTTGGCGAGGTCGGCGGCGTGGGCGGCGATCTTGTAGGTGATCACGCCGTCTTTCACGTCTTTCTTGTTGGGCAACCCTAAATGCTCTTTGGGGGTGACGTAGCAGAGCATGGCGCAGCCGAACCAGCCGATCATCGCCGCGCCGATGGCGCTGGTGATGTGGTCGTAGCCGGGCGCGATGTCGGTCGTCAACGGCCCCAGCGTGTAGAACGGGGCTTCCTTGCACCACTCGAGCTGCTTGTCCATGTTTTCTTTGATCATGTGCATGGGGACGTGGCCCGGCCCCTCGTTCATCACCTGGCAGCCCATGTCCCAGGCGATCTGGGTCAGCTCGCCCTGCGTCTTCAGCTCGGCGAACTGCGCTTCGTCGTTGGCGTCGGAGATCGAGCCGGGGCGCAGGCCGTCGCCCAGGGAGAACGAGACGTCGTAGGCCTGCATGATCTCGCAGATCTCGCGGAAGTGCGTGTACAGGAACGACTCTTTGTGGTGCGACAGGCACCACTTCGCCATGATCGAGCCGCCGCGCGAGACGATGCCGGTCATGCGCTTGGCCGTCATGGGCACGTAGCGCAGCAGGACGCCCGCGTGGACCGTGAAGTAGTCCACGCCCTGCTCGGCCTGCTCGATCAGCGTGTCGCGGTAGATCTCCCAGGTCAGCTCTTCCGCCTTGCCGCCGACTTTCTCCAGCGCCTGGTAGATCGGGACCGTGCCGATGGGCACGGGCGAGTTCCGCAGAATCCACTCGCGCGTCTCGTGGATGTTCTTGCCGGTCGAGAGGTCCATGACCGTGTCCGCGCCCCACAGGGTCGCCCAGGTCATCTTGTGAACCTCTTCCTCGATGGACGACGTGACGGCGGAGTTGCCGATGTTGGCGTTGATCTTGACCAGGAAGTTGCGCCCGATGACCATCGGCTCGCACTCGGGGTGGTTGATGTTGACGGGGATGATGGCCCGCCCGCGCGCGACCTCGGAGCGGACGAACTCGGGCGTGATGACCTCGGGGATGGCCGCGCCGAACGACTGTCCGGGGTGCTGACCCACGGACTGCGCCCGGTCCCGGCCCTGGTTCTCGCGCAGGGCGACGAACTCCATCTCGGGCGTGATGACACCCCTCCGGGCCTGCTCCAATTGCGTCACCGGCCCGCTCCCGCGCAAGGCCAGCCGCGAGGGCGGCAGGGGCAGGGAGGGGTCGGAGTGGCCCACGACAGGCCGGTAGCTCGCCGGAGTGGCCTGATAGGCGACACCGGGCCGATCACGCACCCAGTCGGCCCGCAGCGGGGCTAGCCCCTGCCGGATGTCCACGTTGGCCTCGGGGTCGGTGTACGGGCCGGACGTGTCGTAGACGCGCAGGGGGGCATTGGCCTCGACCACGCCGGTCAGGTGGTCGCGCGTCGCCGACAGGCCGATCTCGCGGTGCGGGACACGGACGTCGGGGTGGATGCTGCCGTGCGTGTAGACCTTGCGCGAGGCCGGGAACTTGTAGTCCTCCCCCGCCTCGTCCGGCGTCCGCCCCTGGTCCACCTTCGCCGCCGTCCCGCTGCCGTTCTGAACGCCGTTGCCATTCGTGGTTGCCGATGCCATGTGTTCCTCTTTCTGCGCGAGAAGCCCGAAACGACGGCGGGCCGCCGGACCGTCGGGGAAACGGAGCGGCGGCCCTGGGCACCCAAGAGGGTGGCAAAGCGCGTCCGCATTCCCTCCGCCGGCATGACCCGGATCAGGTGACGGGGTTGGCGCACACGCCTCTCAGCCGGGCTAAACCCCGGCACCCCCAGCGGCCTCACAAGATTATCTGATTGTCGAGAATTGTCTGTGCGTATTATAGCCCCCCGCGCCGGGGCTGTCAAGGCCAGGCCGTCGGCGGGCACAGGGGAGCCGGGGGCGGTGCCGTCGCAGACATAGGCGTAGCTGCCGGTGCTGTCGGTCTTGCCCACGCGCAGGCCCAGCCCGTTGTATGCCTAAGAAGGCATTACTGCGTATAGGTGAACGTGTCGGTGCCGCCGAGCACAGCCGCGCTCACCTGTGTCTATCTGCCAATATCTGTGTCAACAATTGACGTAGGACGAGCCGCATTTCTTCGTGAAGCTGTAAGTCTGCACAAAGATCAGGGGTATTTGTATCTGATACCAGCGGCTCAAGAGGCTTGTATTGTGGGTACTGATCGAAGAAAGGTTTCGCCGTATATTTTAGTATTCTGTCTATCTTTTCATTAGGCCACTCCATAACCTTGTCGCCCCAACTGATAGGGCCGGAGATCGTCATGTCGTAGGTATTAAGGTCTCCCACAAGGTCTAGTTCTTTATCACTATCACCGCCCGTGATTTTACGACAATCCTTGCGTGGAAATGGCTTCCTACTCTGTTCGTCATAGGCAGCTAAATCTTGGATCAAGTGTGCGACTTTTTCTTGCATACCGTCTCGCTAGAATTGTTACGTAGCAGCAGGGCCGTCTGTGCCGAAGACGGGAGATACGCCGAAATAGCGGCTCCACGGCTACGCAACAACTCTCTTGCTCAGAAGAAGGAAATGATGCTACCGTCAGGAGCAAGGTCCATAGCTCTGCCCGCCTTGCGGTAACGTATAACGCCCTCGGTTGCACCTTCGATAGCTTGTTTAGTGGCTCCTTTCTTTGCATTCTGGAAATGTGCTGCTGCCTTTCTGGCGTACTGCAACAGGCTATCGGCATTCACATCGTCCGCGTGTTTACCGTAGTGTTTTGCCAAATTCATAGCCGCGTCTGCTTCACCACCTTCATGCCAAAGTGCTGTCAGTGCTTCCAGCCCCTCTGCCCCATGCACCGCCGCATTTGCTTCCTCCTCACCGGGGACGAAGTTGACGGCGACGGCCCCTGCGAACAGAAGGCCCGCCCCGGCCACCGCCAAGCCGCTGCCGTGACCGCTCTGGAAGGCCCCGATGGCCCGGTTGAGGCCCGCCCCCGTGCCGAACGTCAGGTTGCTGTCGAGGAACCCTAGCAACCCCCCGAAGCCCATCCCAGCGTCCGTCGTGCCCCCCCCGCCCTTGCCCAAGTGGACGGTCGTCGTGCCCGTGTCAATGTACGCCACGCCGTCCTTGTGGTAGATGGAGTCGCCGCTCAGGTCCGCGCCGTCCTCCCCGTACATGAGATCGCCGCTGCTATCGTCCTGCCAGTAGCCGTCGCCGATGGAGTGCATCTTCAGCCCCGTCGGGTCCGCGCCGTTCGTGGGACTGTTGCCGCAGTAGGCGTACCAGTTGTCCCCGTCCCCCGCCGGGTCCTGAGACACGAACCGCCCCGTCCGGCTGTCGTAGTAGCGGTGCCCCACGAGCGTCAGCCCGCCCCAGTCCGTCCCGTACCCGCTCCCCCCGTTCCACCCGAACGGCGTGGCGAGGGGGTCCGAGGCCACCGCCTCCCCGAAGGCGTCCGACAGCAGGTTCGCCGTCACGCCCTGGCTGCTGTTGGTCAGGAAGCGCAGGCTCCCCAGCGCGTCGGCGTGGCTAAAGGTGCTCGCCCCGTTTCGATGGTCGGAGAGGCCCGGCGTGTAGACCGCCAGGCCGTCGGCGAGCACGGGGGAGCCGGGGGCGGTGCCGTCGCAGACGTAGAGGTAGGTGCCGGTGCTGTCGGTTTTGCCAACGCGCAGGCCCAGGCCGTTGTATGCCTAAGAAGGCATTATTGCGTATAGGTATACGTGTCCACGACGCCAGGTAACGAGCCGCTCGTCAGACGGTCCTCGTCGTCGTAGGTGCCCGCGCCCAGACTGTCAAGGCCGGATGCACACACGATAAAAAGGCCTCACCACTCTATGGGATGATCTTTGTTTAGTGTCACTTCAAAGCTAGAGCAGAAGAATGAAAAATCGACGTCTTGTTCGGCATTATGCACCTGATAGTTTATCCATTCCCATTGCCTGTCTTGCAGCGAAACTATCTGAAGTGCATCAAGCTCTAGCGGTTGCACAGAGGGTTGAAGTTGCAAGCTTCGGACATCGCAGAATGACAAGACCAAGCGGGCTGTGTTGCTACTGTCTCTAGCTCGTAGAACTAGATCAAGAGTGGTCTTCGGCAAATCATCTTCAACTGGCTGATGGATTGCCAGCCGTTCTATCACTGGAAACCGACGCGGTATGAGTGAGTAGTAATACTCAATAACTTCATCTATCACGGTGCTAGTACTCCAGGTGCATGATCGTCGATCGGGTAGCGGATACCGTTCCTGTACCCATAGGTGTGGTAGTGAGTGTCGGGAGTGTTATCGGCCTTATTCCCAGCGTTATAGTCTGTACGCCCAGTCTGCCTGCCATACTGATCGTAGTGAGCTTCCCATGGCTCAATGCGCCCGGTTGTCTTGTCTGTGTATTGGCCCTTTATGCTTCGGATGCCTGGTTGAACTTGCCATGGGGCTTTTCCTGTACCCCACCGGCTTTTGTCGGCTTCGTATCCACCAGAGCCTTGTGCTCCTAATGTTCCTGGATCTGGGCCGGTAGTGAACGCCTGCTCGACTGCCCACTTCAGCCCCCTCAAAAAGTAGTGCAGGTTGCTCTCGCCCGGTTGGCGCTCATTTACGGGGTGATGGGGTCCAGCCGCGATAGCCATAACATTATCAGATAGTTGTGTCCAAGCGGCCTCTATGAAGCGGTCCGCCTGCTGATCCATCGCATCAGCCTGACCCATTGCAGATGTGGCATCCGACATCGCCCCGCCGTTTACGCTCCACTCCCCAGGCGTCGGGCACCACAGCCCCTCCGGGTCGGTGTTGTCCACCGGGTCGTTGCCTGCGTAGGCGTACCAGTTGTCGCCGTCCCCCGCCGGGTCCTGAGAGATGAACCGCCCGATGCGCGTGTCGTAGTACCGGTGCCCCATCAGCACAAGCCCGATGTCCGCGTCCGTCTGGCAACCGTTCGCCCCCCCGTAACGGAACGGCGTGGACAGGCCCGCAGACGTCAGCACCGGCGTCCCGAAGGCGGTGTACAGGCACCCGCCCGGCGTGCTGTCCCCTGAGGCCGCGTCAAGCGTCCACAGGTTGCCCAGCGCGTCGCTGTCGGAGTAGGTGAGCACCCCCGCCCGGCTCTCGGACAGGCCAGGGTTGTAGACGGCGTGGCCGTCACTCAGAACAGGGGCACCAGGGGCCGTCCCGTCGCAGACGTAGGCGTAGGTGCCGGTGCTGTCGGTCTTGCCCACGCGCAGCCCCAGCCCGTTGTAGGTGAACGTGTCGGTCGCGCCCGGCGAGGTCATGCGGGTCAGCCGGTCCTCGTCGTCGTAGGTGAAGGTGTAGGCGCTGCCGTAGATGCGCAGGCTGGTCTCGCTGCCGTTGGGGTCGTAGCCGTCGGTCTCGCCGCCCGCCGTGCCGCCCGTCAGCTTGTCGTGGCCGTCGTAGGTGAACTGCTGCGACACGCTCCCGTTGCTGGTCTGGGTCAGCCGGTTGCCGTTGCCGTCGTAGCCGTAGCCCAGGCTGTAGGGGTAGTCCCCGGTGACGGCCTCACCCGTGAGCTGGTCCGCGCCGTCGTAGCCGTAGGTCGTCGTGCGGTTGCCCTCGGCGCGGGTCTGGATGCTGCCCGCCGGCGTGTAGGCGTAGGAGAGCGAGCGGGCGAGGATGCCGTCGGCGAACCAGTAGCCGATGCCCGTCGTCTGGCTGGCGGCATCGTAGGCGTAGGTCTCGAAGTCGCCGTAGGGGTTTTGGAGGGGGGGCAGGCGGTTGCCGGGGTTGGCGGCCGTCGCCTCTCAGCCGGGCTAAACCCCGGCACCCCCAGCGGCTTCACAAGATTGTCTGATTGTCGAGAATTGTCTGCGCGTATTATGGTCGGTTCGGGCCGGGGCTGTCAAGGCCGAACTACCTACTCGCAGAACTAGACCGATGAGGATTCGGGACCGCGCTTAACGTAGGCGACCGCATGAAAGCCTGTTAAAGGGAGTAAGAACTGAACTACCTCCCGAGTTGTTGAGGGGTCAGATCAAGTTGGTCTCGGCGAAAGACGTCTTTCATCTCTGGATGCTCGTCATACCATAAATCATTTAGCATATGGTCTACTTCACGAAAAGCAGGCCGAGACAACTTGTAGTAGCATTCTCCGTTGCTAACAATTCCATTCTCATCTACACGAAGGTATGGCCTCTTCCCCCCTAGTTCGATCTTAAGACATTCAACGCCAAATCGCCCTACGCCAGGGTGTCGTTTTGCGGGGCGATCACTACCGTCCTTTGGATGAAGCAACATCCAAAGCTCATCCAGTTGCCCCTGAGATCGAAGAGTAACCAGTGCATGCCCTTGGAATTGTGGCCGAATCAATGTCCCAATCGGTCGCGAAAGAATCGGGGCGAGGTGGGCATTGGAAAACGGATCATAAAAAACACGAACGCTTTGAACGAGATTGCCGTTATTGGATGGTGACCCATTGATGCCTGAAACTTGAGCGCAACAAACACAAGCCAGTGCAATGATGAGAATCAAGGTTGAAACGCCTAGTGTCCGAAGAAACCCTACCATCAATTTAGTTCCTGTTCCTTATTTGTCTGGGTAAAATCCAGGGTATACGCCAGCGTTATTAAAAGGTTCAACAAAGGTTTTATCATAGCTGAGGCGTGGCCAGATGCCTAGAGCTTCGTCTACAGGGTTCTCATTCGCATTTACATTATCCATCGAGGCCAGCCCCGTATCACGTATGCCCGTCATCGCGTGGCCGAGTTCGTGTACAAGGACATCCGGCAATGTACTCCTCTGATACCCATCTTGTCGATAAACCCATACATATTTTAGAGACTCAGGGGAAATACTTATTATCGCTCCTTGAGTATAGGCTGGCCACTCAAACTGGTAGTTACCCCTACCATCAGATACATGAGATACCTGACTCGCTGTTTGGTACTGAACATAGATAAAAATTTCATCTCTGTACCCCTGTGCGAAAAGTTCTTGACCCTCTGATGTTGACAGTATATCTTGCAGTGTGTTCTTGATGGTTTGTGCGTCCGCCGCTGTAAAGCGTGAGTCAACAAACGCCTTGCTTACCTCATAAGAAGCTTCAGAATACGTCAGCGCAGAGTCCAGCGAGGCCTCGAAGCTGGCCGTTAGACCGGCGTTATAACCGGCACTGTTGATCGAAGCGGTTCCACCATTCACTGTCTGAGGCACGTTCCCGCTGGGGTCACTCGCGTTGACGGGGTTGTTCCCACAATAAGCATACCAGTTCCCGCCTGACTTGGCGTGGTCCTGCGTCAGGAACCGCCCCGTCCGGCTGTCGTAGTAGCGGTGCCCCATCAGCACCAAACCCGTGTCCGCGTCCGTCTGGCAACCGCTCGCCCCCCCGTAACGGAACGGCGTGGACAGGCCCGCAGACGTCAGCACCGGCGTCCCGAAGGCGGTGTACAGGCACCCGCCCGGCGTGCTGTCCCCTGAGGCCGCGTCAAGCGTCCACAGGTTCCCCAGCGCGTCGCTGTCGGAGTAGGTGACGACCCCCGCCCGGCTCTCGGACAGGCCGGGGTTGTACAGCGCGTGGGCGTCGGACAGGACGGGGGAGCCGGGGGCCGCCCCGTCGCAGACGTAGGCGTAGGTGCCGGTGCTGTCGGTCTTGCCCGTCCGCAGCCCCAGCCCGTTGTAGGTGAACCTGTCTACGATGCCGCCCGGCAGCGTCACGCTCGTCAGCCGGCTGCCGTCCCTAAATGAGCGTTACTCTTTTTATTACCTTGAAGTCCGTCTTTGTCACCGTGAAGCGGACGTTGCGGCCAAAGTCATTCTCCGCGCCCACGGATATAACAAAACCGCCACCGGGCAGTTTCCTGAGCGGCTGAAATCTCGGGTCAAAGGTGATGTAGTAGTTGTCTTTGTTCTCGGCGAAGCTGACCGTGTAGTTCTCCAGCCGCTTCTTGCTGGCGGCGAGATCAGGGAGCGCCTGGAGCGCCCCGTAGGCGGCGGCGAATGCCTTGAGCTGCCCGCCCTTCATTTCCGCGATGAACGTGACATCCGTGGGGAGGCTGTTCGGCGATACCAGGCGTCGCCGCTCGGGCTGACCAGGGGCGGCAGGAGGACACGAGATGACGGAAAGGGTTAACACAACGGTACAGAAAAGTTGCCGAGATATTCTAGGGGGCATGGCTGCGCTCCGGTGGTTCGGGTAGGTCTGCCAGTGTTTTACTTGGTAGGCGTTTGACCGGCGACTGTAACATAACAGGATGATTGACTAATTTGCCGGGTTGTAAATGGAGTACCCTCGAACGATTGAGTCATCCCCATTCATCGGGCGACCCAGAATCGGCGTGTACCGCCGAACATCGTTGGGCGTCTCAATATAACTCTGAAAGCCCGTGATACTTTTCGCCGCATCATCCGCTGCGGTTTTATCTCTGGCAGAGAAGTCCGAGGGATCAACATCTTCCCCAACGCACTGCGGTGGATGTGTATGATATATCCCAACACAGAAGTCCGGTATCTTAGAGACTGTATAGAAAGGCTTCGTTCCTTCCGAAAATCAAGGCATGGAACAGTTAACCAGCCCCCGCAAAGCCTACTCCACTGACCTGACCGATGACCAGTGGCACTTGCTGGAACCGCTCGTG
>JAABUQ010000599.1_pt1 | contig 84336 bp, 86 predicted proteins | sample 5560001 | NCBI WGS metagenome assembly JAABUQ01 (sample SAMN10711888, study PRJNA513371) | rock metagenome | isolation source: Antarctica rocks | place: Antarctica: Victoria Land, Finger Mt nord | collected 2015-12-18 | reverse complement strand
CGGGATATGGTGGCGGCGATCCTGGTTTGCTTTGAACGGCACGACGGGCGTCCGGGTCCGAGGGGCCACTCTCCTAACCGGCAACGCCCCTGCCGCCAACCGTCCGGTCCATGCACCAAGGTCGATCAGGCCCGAAATGCCGACCACCTCGCCGGCGTAGATCGAGAACGACATGTTCTTCACCATCGAGCCCATCGTCACGTTCTCGACGGCCAGCACCTTGTCGAGCGCGTCGCTTGCCGCCGCCCGGCGCCTCCGCCGCCCGCTTCTCCCGCGCGTAGTGGGTTTGCGAGATGTCGCGGCCGACCATGTGGCGCACCAGCGCCTCGCGCGTCAGCGCGGACGCGGGCGCGGTGACCACCAGCTTGCCGTCCCGCAGCACGGTGATGCGGTCGGAGATCTGCAGCGCCTCTTCTAGCGCGTGCGAGATGTAGATGATGCCGACGCCGCGCGCGCGCAGGTCGGCGATCAGGTGGAAGAAATGCAGGATCTCCTCGGGTGTCAGGCTCGCGGTCGGCTCGTCGAAGATGATCACGCGAGGCTTGTGGTAGACCGCGCGGGCGATCTCCACCATCTGCCGCTTCGCGGTGCCGAGCGTCGCCACCTGCACGTTCGGCTCGACGTGGAAGTTGAGCGATTGCAGCAGCTGCTGCGCCTGGATGTTCAGCGTGCGGAAGCGCGTGACCAGCTTCTCGTTGCCGAGCTCGATGTTCTGCGCGACCGTCATCGTCGGCACCAGGCTGGTCTCCTGGTAGACCATCGCGATGCCGGCATCGAGCGCGTTGCGCGGCCGCTCGAAGCGCGTCGGCTTGCCGTCCAGCAGGATGTCGCCGCCGGTGAGCTGTATCGCGCCGGCGATCGCCTTGCACAAGGTCGACTTGCCGGCGCCATTCTCGCCCACCAGCGAATGCACTTCGCCCGCCCGCAGATCGAAGTCAACCGCTTCGATCGCGTGGACGCCGCCGTAGATCTTGCTGCCGGCGACGACTTGCAGCAGCGGCGCGGCCGGCCGCGCCGGTTCGTCGCTCATGCCGCCCTCCCGTGCTCGCGCAGCAGCAAGCGGTGGCGGCCCTTCGACACGACGACCAGGCCTTGCGGCGTCTCGACGGCCGCGGTGATGCCGTGAAAGCGGCCGCCGACCCGGCTGTGCAGGCTTTCGAGGGCGCGGCCGGTCTCGTCTGTGCGGATCAGCAGCCCGTACGAGCGCGGCGGCGCCCACGGCTTCTGGATGCCGAGCTTCTTGATGCCGCCGCCCTGCAACGGCTCGAGATAGTGCCCGGTCGATGCCAGCGCCGGTCCGATCCAGAGTGCGGGATCGATGTCGCGCATCATCTCGCGGCGGTAGTCGTCCTCGCGCAGCACGAATTCGATGAGTTGCGTGCGCAGGCCGAACAGGCTGAGCCAGAAGCCGCCGTCCGCGCTTGGGCTCAGCCGGGCCGGGTAGCCGGGGAGGTTGCGGATGACGATCTCCGACGATGCGATGCCGGCGCCGGTGATCGCCGCGCGACTGAGCCGATGCGTCCAACTCTCGGTGAACCACAGCGCCTGCTCGGCGATGGCAAGCCCGTGCGGGTAATGCAGGCCCGCTCGCAGGACGTGCGCGCGGCGAAGTTCGTGGTCGCAGGCGAGCAGCCGGCCGGTCGCACGCTTTTCCATCAAATCGCGAAGCCATTGGTCCGGCGGGTGCCGGTCGCTGCCGTGCGCCAGGAAAATCGTGCCATTCGCCGCGACCGCGACGTCGGTGAGGCATAGCAGCGGCAGCCCGTCCGCCTCGCGCAGCCAGCTCTGGCGCCCTTGCGCGTCGATGGCGACGAGGCCCTCTCCGGCCACGCAGACCAGGAGCCCCGCATCCGCGTGGAACGCAAGGCCGCCGCCGGCGGCTGGCAATTCGGCAAACAGCGCGCGCCGCGCGAAACCCGCTCCGTCCAGCCGCAACACGCGCGTCCCGCTGGTCACGTACAGCGCGCCATCCGGTCCGAGCGTGGCGGCATCGGCGTCCGGCACCGGCTCGCCGATCGGGGCGAGACCGTCGAGCGCGTCGTTCGGGCTGAGCGCGCCGTCCATCGACGGGATGGCGCGCTGGTCGCGGTCGCGGAACACGATCTGCTCGAGGTCGCGCAGCATGTGTTTCAGCGACGCCATCGTGCTGCCCTCAGTGCCGGCGCCAGTAGCTGTCGCAGCCGGTCCAGGTCGGGTCGGCGCCTTCAAGCTTGATGCGGCCGATGCGATTGTTCTCGAGCCCGCCGAGATACAGGTAGCCCTTGTGCTCGCGCATCGAGGTCAGCGTCGCGTGCGACTTGCCGCCCGGGTCCCACAGCGACTCCACGGGCTCGCCGCTTTCGTTGAACTTGACGATGCAGCCGTTGTTGATGCCGGGAAACAGCCACTCGTCGCGCGGGATCTGCTTGACCATGCGCAGCCGGAAGCCGGGCTTGCGCATCGCCAGGTCGTAGGCGGGCACGCGGATGCCGACCATCGCCAGCCAGTAGCCGCCGTCCGAGGAGCGGTTGATGTTGTCGGGGTTGCCCGGCAGGTCCTCGGCGAAGGTTTCGAGCGTTCCCTTCTTCGGCCCGGCGATCCAGTAGCGGAAGATCTTGCACAGCCAGGTGCTGGCGAACAGGATCGAGCGACCGTCATGCGCGGTGCAGACGCCGTTCGGAAACTCCATGTCCTTGATGATGGTGCGCGTGCTGCGGGTCGCGGGGTCGTAGCAGATCATCCGGCCGTTGCCGCGGCCCTCGATGCCGTCGAGGTCCCAGCTATGCATCTCGTAGCGGATCGTCGCCTCGCTGAAATAGATTTTTCCGTCGGGCGCGATGTCGAGGTCGTCGGCCAGGCGCAGGCGGGAATCGTCGTTCAGCTTGTACCAGGTGCGGTTGGTCTCGTCGGTGATTTTATACACCGCGCCGTCCGGCCTCACGCCGTAGACGCCCATGCCGCCGACGCAGGTGACGAGGTTGTCGTCGGCGTCGAACGCCATGCCGAGCGGCCGGCCGCCGATGCGGGCGAAGATCTCGTGCCGCTCGAAGTTGGCGCCGGAGAAGCGGTGGATCCAGCCCTCGCGGGTGCCGCAGTAGAGCCGGTCCTGCCGGTCGAGGATCACGTCCTCCGGCCCTTCCACGAGGCCGAGGCCGATCGCCTCGGCGCCGAGCAGCCGGTCGTTCTCGGCGAACGGCGAGCCGCTGCCCGGCGCGAGCGACGGGGCCGGCGCGTAGCCGACATAGGTCGGGTTGAGGTAGATCTTCTGGATCGCCTTGCCGCGGTTCTTCGACCATTTCACGTCGATGCCGACGGCGAACAGCAGCACCAGCCCGAGCACGGCGGAGGCGAGGTTGCCCTCGACGCCGAGCCGGACGAAACCGTTGATCAGCAGGAACACGATCACCGCGCCGATGGTGGCGCGCCACACGGTTCCCTTGCCGCCGGCGAGCGAAACGCCGCCGAGCACGACGGCGGTGAGCGCCTGCACCTCCCAGCCCACGCCGGTGGCGGAGTCCGCACTCTCCTGCCGCGCCGCGTAGAACAGCCCGCCGGCGGCGCTCAGCATGCCGGACAGCACGTAGGTCGCGAACAGCATGAACTCGACGCGGATGCCGGCGTGGCGCGCCGCCTTGCGGCTCGAGCCGATGGCCGTGATGTGCCAACCGGGGCGCGAGCGGCTGAGCAGCACGTGGCCGAGCACCAGCACGACGAACAGCGCGGCGGCGTTGGCCGGGATGCCGAGGACGAAGCCGCCGCCGAGCCAATCCCACGCGTCGCTCTCGGCCGACGACGTGGCGAAGGCGGTCGAGTAGTCCTGGCTCAGGATGTTGAACGCCGCGCGCAGCACGATCAGCGTGACGAGGGTGGTGAGGAACGGCCGCGCTTTCAGGTAGCCGACGAGCAGCCCGTTCGACGCACCCGCCGCCGCGCCGACCGCGAGCGTGCCGAGGATGACGAGCGGGATCGGCAGCTCGAAAATCTTGAACAGCGCGAGGGCGGCGAAATTGCTCACCGCGAAGATGGAGCCGACGCTGAGGTCGATGCCGCCGGAGATCACCGTGACGGCCATCGCGAGGGCGACGAAACCGGACTCGCCGAACAGTCGCAGCAACTGCTGCGTGTTGCTTGCGGTGGCGTAATTCGGCACCGTCGCCGCGAAGTAGGCGGCAAGCCCGATCATCACCACGAACGGGATGACCGGCTCCATCCACGTCTTGGCCAGCAGTTCCGACAGGAACAGCCGCGGCGAGAACCGCCGGGCCATGCGGCCCAGCGACACGCCGCCGCGCGCGCCGTGGGCGCCGGTGGGCGCGGTGGTGACGGACATTACTGTTTCGGCAGGTCGTAGCAGGCCGCGCCCTTGCCGGTCTCCCTGTCGAGCCAGACCGGCTGCGTGTAATCGGCGAGATGCATCGAGCCGGGCTTCTGCCCGCTCTGCAGCAGGAAGGAGACGAGCTGCATGATGTCATGCCCTTGCATCGGCGCGGTGTAGCTCAAGTATTTGTAGAACATGCCCTGCTGCAGCAGGTCGCAGTCGAGTCGCGATCCCTCCCCCGAGGCGTAGACTTTCACCTGGTCGATCTTGCCCGCGGCCTTGATGGCCTGCGCCGCCCCCGCTTCCATCACGCCCCAGAAGCCGAGGCTCGCACACAGGTTCGGGTGCTGCTGGATTACCGTGTTGGTGACGTTGAGCGCCTGGTTCGCGTCCCAGTTCGCCGCCTGGTTCGAGACGATCTTGATCGACGGGTCTTTCTTGAACACGTCGAGGATGCCGTTCAGCTGGTCGAGGCTGGCGGACGAGGTCAGCTCGCCTTGCACGATCTGCACCTCGCCGGACTTGCCGGAACCCTGGCCGCATTGCTTGACCACGTCGGCCGCCATCATCGCGCCGAGCTGGAACCAGTTGGCGCCGATATAGGCGTCGGTCTTATAGTTGGAAACCATGTTGACCTGGATCACGTAGATCCCGGCCTCCTGCGCGCGCTTCAGCTCCTTGGCGAGGATCTGCACGTTGGGATTGTGCACGACGAGCACGTCGGGCTTGTCGCCGATCAGCGCGGAGACCGCTTGCAGCTCGGCGGTCGCGTTGAAGTTGGGGTCGCGCAGGACGAACTTCATGCCTTGCGCCTCCGCCTCCTTCTTGATCACCGCCGTCCACTCGTCGGTCAACGGGTTGCCGAGGGCGACGGGAACCCAGGCGATCGTCTTGCCGTCGAGCGCCTTCCTGGTGCGCTCCACCAGCTCCTTGGAGCTACCGCCACCGGCGAGGTCATCGGCGGCGCGGGTGCGCGTGGGCAGGCACGTCGCGACCAGGAGCATGGCCGCCAGCGATACGACACGGACAAGGACGGGCACGTTGCGTCTCCTCGATATTGTTGTGTCGGTCCGGTCAGTCGCCTTGGCGCGCGGTTTCTTCGTCGCGCGGGTGCAGGCGGTTATCGAGCACGATGGCGCCGAGCAGCACGAAACCCTTGATCACGTCCTGCACGTTGTTGTCGAGATCGAGGATGGTCAACCCGTTCAGCAAGGTGCCGATCAGCGCCGTCCCGACCACCACGCTGAGCACGCTGCCGCGGCCGCCGACGAGGCTGACGCCGCCCAGAACGACCACCAGGATCACGTCGAATATCAGGGTCCCGTTCACCACCAGCATGTTCATGCTCGCGGTGGAGGCCGCCATCATCAGCCCGGCCACGAACGCGATCACGGCGGAGAGCGTGTACTCGACGATGGTGAGCGGACGCACGGCGATCCCGGTGAGGCGGGCCGCCTCGCCGTTGTCGCCGTGGGCGTAGATGAAGCGGCCGACCGACGTGCGCGACAGCAGCGCGTGCACCGCGATCGCCATGACCAGGAACACGATGATCGGCATCGGCACGCCGAACGGCCGGCCCTGGCCGAGGTACAGGAAGCCGGTGGCTGTCACCGGCGGGTAGACGATCATCGTCTTGATGACGTAGCGGGTCAGCCCGTAGGCTACGAAGGCGGTCGCCAACGTCGTGAACAGCGCCGGGATTTCGATGAACGCGATGATGGCTCCGTTGACCACTCCGATCGCGATCGCCACGGCGAGCGCGCCCAGCAGCGCCACCCAGACCGGAGCGCCGGCGTTCATCAGCTGGATGGCGACCGCCGAGCTGGAGGCGAGGATCGCCACCTGCGCGAGGTCGATGCCGCGCCCGATGACGACGACGCCCATGCCGAGGCCGAGCGTCCCGAGGATCGATACGTTGCGCACCAGGGACAACAAGTTCCCGACCGTCGCGAAACCCTTGAGCGCGACGGCGAACACCGCCGCCACCGCGACGGTGACCAGCAGCACGATCAGTTCCTGGGACGGCTTCGCCCAAATCCGCTTGTCCGGGCGGACGATGTCGGCGGTTGTCGCAGCAGTTGTCGACTCGGCTGAGCTCACGGAGCAGGCATCGGACGAATGCCCTGAGCCAGCCTATTGCCGGTCATCGTATCCTCCTGTGTTTGGCGGGCCGCCTTGTTTCCGGGCGTTTGGGTTGCAACCGTGCCGGGTTTGCGCGGGAGCGACAAGAGCCATGAAGGCGGTGCAATGACCAAGACGACGGTAGGCGTTGCTGGGCCGAGTCCACACGCAAGCGGAACGCAGTCCCGCGCCGGCGGCGCAATGCAGCCGTGGTTCTTCGCCTACGGGCTGCTTGGCCTGGTGCAGAACGGGGCCGCGCCGATCCTGCTGCCGCTCTCGGCGGGTAGCAGCGGCGCGAAGGGTGGGCTGATCTACGCGGCCTGGGCGTCGGCCGGGCTGCTCGCGCCGCTGCTCGGCACTTGGGCGGACCGGCACGGTCGTCATCTCACGCTGGTGCTGGCCGGACTGCCGCTCGGCGCGGCGGCGCTTGCTGCGTTCCCCTTCGCGCAGGGAGCGGTAGCGCACGCGGGGCTCGCCTTTGCCGGCGGCTTGGGCGTGGTCGCCGTCAGCATCGTCGGCACTATCTTCATCGTCGGCCGTTCCCCGGCGGAGGAGTGGGACGAGCAGATCGGGGTGCTGCAAGCGTTCGTCAGCGGCGGCCAGATCGCCGGGCTGCTCCTCGCCGGCGCCTGCGCGCGTCTTCCACTTGCAGCTTTCTTCGGCGCGGCCGCGGCGTTGCTCGCGGCGTGGCCGATCGCGTGGTGGTTCGCGCCCCGCGAGGCGGCCCCGGTGCCGCGACGCGAGGTGCGGGCGCCAGCGCCGGTCGGCGGTGAAGCAGCCGCCAGCGGCACCCAGCGGCTGCACCATGCGAGCCTGCGCGGCATCGCCTCGCTCGGGTGGTTGCCGCAAGGCGGACTGCGGCGCTTTCTCGGCGTGTGGCTGCTCTCCTACACGGCGACCAACGCCGTCTCCGTGATGTTTCCGGTGGCGCTGACGCACGAGTTCGGCGCGGCGCCGATCCTGCCCTCGGCCGCCTATGCCGCCGGCATCCTGCTGAGCCTGCCCATCTACCGGCCCGCTGGGCGCTGGGAGCACCGGGGCACCGCCTGGGGTTCGGCGCGCGGCCTGCTTCGCGGCGGATTGCTGTCGCGCGGGTTGGTTCTGTTGCTGCTCGGGGTGCTCGCCTGGCTGCATCCCTCCTGGGCGACATGGCCGGTGCTGGCCGGCTTCGCCGCGACGCAGGTGATCTGGCCGCTGCTCGCGGTCAGCAGCAACACGCTCGCGGTGACCTTGGCCCCGACCGACCGGGGCGAAAGCGTGGGCCTGCTCAACGCTTGCACCGCGTTGGGCGCGACCATCGGCGGGATCGCGGGCGGCTTGATCGTTACCGATCTGGGGTTCGGCGCGCTCTGCGGCGTGGCCTGCGCCTGCGTGCTCGCGGCGATCGTGGGGCTGCGCGCCATGCGCTCGACGTGAGTATCATCAGGACCGTCAGAGTGGTGTAGAACGGGACCGAGCGGCCCGGAACGAGCCGCATCGGGAGAGACGGGAATGCAGACCACCTTGCGCACGCTGGCAGGCTGCGCCCTGCGATATGGGTTTCTCGCGCTGGCTTCGACCGCGCTCGCCGGCCCGGCGTTGGCGCAGAAGCCGGGCGGCACCGTCACCGTCGGGCTCGAGCTCGACATCCCGGGCTTCGACCCGCTGAAGGTCGGCGTGTTCGACACCGCCGCCGAATCCGCCGCCGCACTCATCTTCGACACGCTCACCACGCTCGATGATGACGGCAACGCGCAGCCGAAGCTCGCCGTCTCCTGGTCGCCCTCCGAGGATCGCCGCACCTGGACGTTCAAGCTGCGCCCCGGCGTCACGTTCCAGGACGGCACGCCCTTTAACGCACAGGCGGTCGCGTGGAACTATGCCCGGCAGAAAGATCCCAAGAACAACTGCCGCTGCGCCTTCTACATCCAAGCCATCGAGCGCGTGGAGGCCACCGACGACCTCACGGTGGCGTTCCACCTGCGCAATCCCTCGGCGCTGTTTCCCGCAGCTGCTCTCCTTGCCCTCGTCGAACAACGTCGTGCAGTCCCCTGCGGCGATCGAGGCGAAGGGCGACGATTACAACCGCAATCCGGTCGGCACCGGTCCGTTCGTCGTGAAGTCCTGGACCGCCGGGGACCGGATGGTGTTGGAGCGCAATCCGAATTACTGGAACAAGGGCCATCCGCGCCTCGACCGCGTGGTGCTGCGGCCGCTGCCGGATGCGCAGTCGCGCTTCGCAAGCCTGCTCGCGGGCGAGACCGATCTGGTCTGGGCGGATGAGTCCGAGGCCGACAACATCGCCCGTGCCAAGCAAGACCCTTCGCTGCAGGTGTTCACCTACGCTCCGGCGCCTCGGTGGATGCGTTCAATACCAAGATGCCGCCGTTCGACGACGTGCGGGTGCGCCGCGCGTTGGTGATGGCGCTCGACCGCAAGCTGATTTCCCAGGCGCTCACCAACGGACTTTCCCGTCCGGCGACCAACCCGTACGGCGACGGCTCATGGGTGAAGTGCAAGGACGACGGCGCGCTGCCGTACGATCCGGCGCAGGCCAAGGCGCTGCTCGCCGAGTACGGCAAGCCGGTCAAGTTCAAGATGATGGTCACCGCGACCCCGCGCGGCCGGGCGACCGGGCAGGTGTTGCAACAGCTCTGGAAACGCGTCGGCGCGGACATGGAGATCGACCAAGTGGATCAGGCCGCCTTCGTGCCGCGCGGCTTCAGCCATCAGTTCCAGCTCATCGGCTGGCGGATCATCGACCTCGTCGACCCCGATCCGCAGATGTACGCGAATTTCCACACCGGCAGCCCGTCCAATCTGGCGCAATACTCCAACCCGGAATTGGACCGGTTGCTGGAGCACGCCCGCGCTGCCGGCAACCGAGCCGAGCGCATCGACGACTATTGCGCGATCAGCCGCTTGATCAACCAGGAGGCGACCTGGTTCTGGACTTTCCAGAACACGTACTACGCCATGGGCAAGGCGCGCCTGAAGGGCATTCCGAAGATGTATAGCGGCGTCGTCGACGTGTCGGATGCCTGGCTGGAATAGCCGCGCGTGGCGAGCTTCATCGGCAAGCGGCTGCTGCACCTCGCCCCGGTGCTGCTCTGCGTCACCGTGCTCACGTTCCTGATCGCCTCGTTGCTGCCGGGCGATCTCGCCTTCACCATGCTGGGCGACCAGGCGACGCCGGAGAAGCTCGCCGGACTACGGCACGCCATGGGCCTCGACCTGCCGCTGTGGCAACGCTACCTGCACTGGCTCGCGGGCGTGCTGCAGGGCGATCTCGGGCGCTCGTTCCGCACCGGGGAGACGGTGCTCGCGGCGATCGCCGACCGGCTGCCGGTCTCGCTCGAGCTGATGGCGCTGGCGGAATTTTTGGGCCTCGCCATCGGCATCCCGCTCGCCATCCTGTGCGCCGTGCGCGCCGGCGGGCCGGTCGACCGCGCGCTCGCGGCACTCGCGTTCGGTAAGCTGTCGCTGCCGTCCTTCATGGTGGGCATCTTGCTGATCTACGTCTTCGCCGTCAGCCTCCGCTGGCTGCCGGCGACCGGCTACGTGCCGTTCACCGAAGACCCGGTGGGCAACCTGCGCAGCTTCGTGCTGCCGGCGCTCACGCTCGCGTTCGGCGAGTGGCCGGTGCTGATGCGGGTGCTGCGCACCGACATGATCGCGACGTTGCAGGAGGACTACATCGCCCTGGCGCGCGCCAAGGGGCTCAGGCCCGCGCGCATCCTGCTCGTGCACGCGCTGAAGCCCTCCTCGCTCACCCTCGTCACCGTGACCGGCATCAACATCGGCCGGCTCATCGGCGGCGCGCTGATCGTCGAGACGATCTTCGCCCTGCCCGGCATCGGCCGGCTGCTGGTGGGCGCGATCTACGCGCGCGACTTCGTCATCCTGCAGGGCTGCGTGCTGTTCGTCGCCGCCGGCTTCGTGGTGGTGAACTTCGTGGTCGACCTGCTGTACGCGTTCCTCGATCCGCGGATCCGTCATGGACGTGCTTGAACTCGACGACCCGATCGCGGCCGCGACCTTCTTGCCGACGCGGCCGCGCCGGCGTCGCCCCGGGTTCGGCGTCGCGCTGGCCGCGTTCTGGATCACCGTCGTGGCGTTGCTTGCGATCGGCGCCGACTGGCTGCCGATCCCCAGTCCGACCGACATCGATTTCCTCGCCAAGCGCGCCCTGCCGAGCGCCGAACACTGGCTGGGCACCGACAACCTCGGCCGCGACGAGCTCTCCCGGCTGATCTTCGGCGCGCGCATCTCGCTCACCGTCGGCCTGCTCGCGCCGGTGATCGGCGGCACGGTGGGCGGCTGCCTCGGGCTGCTCGCCGGCTACTTTCGCGGCCGGTTCGAGGCCCTGGTGGTGGGCGGCGTCGACGTGCTGCTCGCCTTCCCGCCGCTGGTGCTGGCACTCGCCGTCACCGCCTATCTCGGCCAGTCGGTGACGAACCTCGTGCTGGTGCTGGGCGTGCTCGGCATCCCGGCGTTCACCCGCGTCGCTCGCGCCACGACCCTGGCCTTCGCGCAACGCGAGTTCGTGGTCGCCGCCCGCGCGCTCGGCGCCACGCACGCGCGCATCCTGGTCCGCGAGCTGCTGCCGAACGTGATGCTGCCGCTGCTCGCCTTCTTCCTGCTCGGCGTCGCGGTGACGATCGTGGTGGAGGGTGCGCTGAGCTTCCTCGGCCTCGGCGTGCCGCCGCCGGCGCCGAGCTGGGGCATCATGATCGGCGAGGGTCGCGAAACCCTGGATTTCGCGCCGCGCCTCGCCTTCCTGCCCTGCGCGGTGATGTTCGCAACCGTGCTGTCGCTCAACCTCGTGGGCGACGCGTTGCGCACGCTGACCGACCCGCGCCCCGGCGTGCTGTGACCGACGCGCCGCTGCTGTCCGTCGAGGGCGTGTCGGTGGAGTTGCCGACCCCGCGCGGCGCGTTGCGCGCGGTGGACGGCGTCGATCTCGCCCTCGCACCCGGGCAGACGCTCGGCATCGTGGGCGAGTCAGGCTGCGGCAAGACCATGCTCGCGCGCGCCGTCCTGCAACTATTGCCGAAGCGCGCGCGCCTGGGCGGGCGGGTGATGTTCGAGGGGCAGGACCTCGCCCGGCTGTCGCCCGCCGCGTTGCGCCGGCTGCGCGGCCCGGCCATTGCCGTCGTGTTCCAGGACCCGATGAGCTCGCTAAACCCGGTGCTCACCATCGGCAGCCAGCTCGCCGAGACGCTGCACGCGCATCTCGGCATCAGCGGCGCGGCGGCCGTCGCGCGTAGCGTCGGGTTGCTGACGGACGTCGGCATCCCGGCGCCGGAGCAGCGGCTGCGCCAGTATCCGCACCAGTTGTCGGGCGGCATGCGGCAGCGCGTCGCCATCGCCATCGCGCTGTCCTGCGAGCCGCGCCTGCTGATCGCCGACGAGCCGACCACGGCGCTCGATGTGACGGTGCAGGCGCAGATCCTCGACCTGCTCGCGCGCGAGCAGCGGCGGCGGCGCATGGCGGTCATCCTCATCACCCACGATCTGGGCGTGGTGGCGGGCCGCACCGAGGAGGTCGCGGTGATGTACGCGGGCCGCGTCGTCGAGCGGGCGCCGACGGCATCGCTGTTCGCCGGCATGCGAATGCCGTACACGCAGGCGCTGCTGGCGGCGATCCCCAAGCTGGACGCCGCGCCGCACACGCGCCTGCCCGCGATCGCCGGCCGCCTGCCCGATCCGACACGGCCGCTGCCCGGCTGCTCGTTCGCGCCGCGCTGTCCGCGCGCCGAGCGGGCCTGCCGCGAGGCCAAGCCGGCGCTGGACGGGAGCGGGGCGCACGCCTTCGCCTGCTGGCGGCCATTGCCCTCACCCAACCCTCTCCCGGCGGGAGAGGGCTTTGCTGCTCCCTCTCCCTCCGGGAGAGGGCCGGGGTGAGGGTGTCGCCGCTTCTCCAAATCAGCGACCTCGTGGTCGAGTACGGCGCGCGAGGCCGCACCGTCCACGCCGTCTCCGGCGTGAGCCTCTCCATCGCGCGCGGCGAGACGCTCGGCCTGGTGGGCGAGTCCGGGTGCGGCAAGTCGACCCTGGGACGCGCCGTGCTGCAACTCCGCCCCCCGACGGCGGGCCGCGTGGCGTTCGACGGCGTCGAGCTCACCACGCTCGGCAGCGCCGCGATGCGCCGGATGCGCCGGCGGCTGCAGATGATCTTCCAGGACCCGATCTCGTCGCTCAACCCGCGTCGGCGCGTCGGCGACATCGTCGCCGAGCCGTTGGCGACGGCGGGTCTGACGGATCGGCGTGAACGCACGCGCCGCGTCCATGCGATGCTCGGGGCCGTCGGGCTGGACCCCGACCTCGCCGTCGGGCGCCGGCCGCACGAGTTCTCCGGCGGCCAGTGCCAACGCATCTGCATCGCCCGCGCGCTGATCCTGGAGCCGGAGCTGATCGTCTGCGACGAGCCGGTGTCGGCGCTCGACGTCTCGGTTCGCGCCCAGATCCTCAACCTGCTCGAGGACATGAAGGAGCGCTACGGCCTGACCTTGCTGTTCATCGCCCACGATCTCGCGGTGGTGAAAGCGGTCAGCGACCGCATCGCGGTGATGTACCTCGGCCGCATCTGCGAGATCGGGCCGACCGGCGCGGTGTTCGCGACACCCGCCCACCCGTATACGCGCCTGTTGCTGGACGCGATCCCGGTGCCGGACCCGACCGTGCGGCCACCAGAGACCGTGCCGGTCGGCGAGCCGCCATCACCGATCGCACCGCCCTCGGGCTGCCGCTTCCGCACGCGTTGCCCGCGGGCCGATGCGCGATGCGCGGCCGAGATGCCCGAACTGCGCGAGGTCGCTCCCGGGCAACGCGTGGCCTGCCACCACGACCTGGTTCACCGGTAACGCCTCACATTCTTGCGCCCCCGCTTCCGGCCGTGCGTCGCAGCGCGAGCGCAATCGCCTGCGCGATGCCGGCGCGCACCAGCGCGGGGCCGGCGAGCACACTGCCGCTGATCGGGCCGACGGCGAGCGTACGCTGCCTCCCTAGCGCCCCGAGCGCCGCGCGCGCCACCGTGGCGGGAGACTGCGCGCCCGGCAGGTTGCTGCCGAAGCCGGAACGCGGCGCGAAGCCGGTGCGTGTCGCCGTCGGGCACAGGGCGAGGATGTCGACCGGGTCGCGCGCGTGCTCGGCCGCCAGGGCCTCCGCGAGCGACAGGTCGAACGCCTTCGACGCGGCGTAGGTCGCGAGATAGGGAACCGGAAAGAACCCCACCTCGCTCGATGTCACGATGACGCCGGCCCGCGTCGCATCCGCCCGCCCGCGCGCGATCATGCCGGGAAGGAGGCGACGCAGCAGCAGGAGCGGGGCGACGACGTTGACCTCGACGGCTGAGCGCAATACCGCCTCGTCGGTGTCGGCGAAGGCACCGTACGGCCCCTGCCCGGCATTGCAGACGAACAGATCGATCTCGAAGCGCTCGCCCGCCGCGGCCAGCGCGTCCCGCCCGGCGTCGGTCGCGAGATCGGCCGCGATGGTCTCGACGATCCGACCGCGGCCTTCGAGTTCCGCCGCGAGCTGCGTCAGTGCGTCATGGTCGCGCCCGCTCAGCATGATACTTGTTCCGGCGGGCAAGGCCTCGACGATGGCGCGGCCGATCCCGCTCGAGGCGCCGGTGACGAGCGCCCGGCGGTAGGTGCGTGTGGCTGGCCTCTGGTTCATCATTCCCAGGTGATGCAGGCCAGCGGTGGGGCAAGCGCACCAAAGCGCGAGCGGCATACCTGGAGGAGGAAGCGATGGCCGCCGAGACGACGGTAATTGTCTACACCGACTACAAGAGCCCGTACGCCTATCTCGCCAAGGATCCTTCGTACGCGCTGGAGGCGGATCTGGGGGTGCGGCTGGACTGGCTACCTTATACCCTGGACATCCCGAGCTATCTCGGCAGCGCCGAACTGGACGATGCCGGCCGGCTGCTGCGGGCCGAACGGAACGAGCATCAGTGGCGACGGGTGCGCTACTCCTACATGGATTGCAGGCGACAAGCCCGTAAACGCGGCCTGACGATCCTGGGCACGCGCAAGATCTGGGACTCCTCCCTCGCCGCCATCGGGATGCTGTTCGCCAAGCGCCACGGCGACGCGGTGTTCAGGGCATACCACGACCGCGTCTTCGAGCGGTTCTGGAGGCGCGAGCTGGATATCGAGAACCCCGATCGGGTGGCGGCCGTGCTGACCGAGGCGGGTGCCGATTGCCGTGGATTGCCCGACTTCTTCGCCGGCGAGGGCGTGGCCGAGCACGCTGCCATCCAAAGCGAAGCACACGGGAAAGGCGTGTTCGGCGTGCCCACCTTCGCGATCGGGGACGAGATTTTCTGGGGCCGCGAACATCTGGACGACTTGCGATCGATGCTGCGCTGATACGGCGAGCACCGCTCGCTCGCAAGAACCGGGCTAGTTGGGCGCACGAACTCGTGAACGCTCCAGAAATCGGTGGGGCCGCAGCTCGCGGACGATGAAAAAACGATCCACGTCGCAAATTGCAGCATCCGCTTACAATGCTGCACGCTGCAGCGCAGCACAGCAGCACAGAGCATCCTCAAAGTGGCTTATCCAAATTGCCTAGCTGGTCCCCCAGTGATCATAAATTTTTCGACCTAAGATACTTAAAGATTGTTTATTTCGGTTCGCATCCAAAACCAAAGCACGCGGTTTCGTCACTCTGTTGAGATATCCGCGATGGGCAGTTCAGTGGTTTTATCCAGCCAACACTTGCAAGCGCCGGGATGCCCGGGGCGGGCGATTGGAAACCTGCATAAGGAGACCCGCCCATGGCAGCGGTCACAGTCCTCGGAGCCGGCGGTTCGACCGTTTCATTGACGTACGATTCGCAAACTAACGCCGTTATTGCGGGGCAGCTGGCGAGTGCTATCAGCGACGCCGTAAGGAGCGGCTCGTTGCTCCCGGCGACTGACACCTCCGGAGCCCCGCCCCGCCTCCCTGCCGGGTCCACGGGCGAATTCGTGCAGACGCTAACGGGTGTGACGGTGCTCCCGACGGGTTACAAGGCCATAGTTAACGCCGCTGCCAACGCGGTCATCCTGGGCTCTTCGGGCAACCAGCAATCGGTGCTGTCGGGCAATGGCGGCCTGACATTCTTGCCGGCCAGCGGCAGCGGGACGGTCGTGGCCGGAGGCGGGTCCAACAGGATCATCATCCCCGGGTCGGATGCCGGTAACTGGTCGATCACCACCGGCAACGGCAACGATTTCGTGCTGGCAGCCGGGGCCGGCAACGACACCATCGCGCTCGGGGGCGGGCATAACAGCATTGTCCTCGGCGGCGGCTCGGATCTGGTCAGGGCGACCGGCGACGACACGATCTTCGCCGGCGGCGGCGCCTCGACGGTGGTGGCGAGCGGAAATCAGCCGACAGTGATCTTCGGCGGGTCGGGGGCACTCACGTTCATCGGCAGTTCGGGGGGCGCCACGGTAATCGGCGGCCAAGGCTCCGAGACGCTGTTCGGCGGTTCCGGCACCGACGAGTTCCGCGGTGGGTCCGCCGGGAATAACCTCATCTTCGCCGGCACCGGGCAGGCGACCCTGTTCGGCGGCGGCAACGGCGACCAACTTTGGGGGGAAGGCAGCAGAGCCCAGGCGCTCCACGCCGGATCGGGCAACGAGACGCTGTCGGCGGGGCTGTCCTCCGCCAACGACACACTATACGGCGGATCGGGCAGGGATCAGATCGTCGGCGGTTCCGGCATGGACACGTTCGTCGCAGGAAGCGGCGCCGCCACTATCACGGGCGTCGGCAGCCAGGATACCTTCCAATTCGTGAAGGGCGCCGCCGGCGGCAAGGATCTCATCACCGACTTCACCGGCGGGGACAAGGTCAACCTGACGGGCTACGGGCCCACCGCGACGCAGGATGCGCTCAACTCGGCGGTCAAGTCCGGGAGCTCGACCACGATCACGCTCAACGACGGCACCAAGGTCACGTTCGCCGGGGTGACGCAGCTGACGAATAGCAACTTCAGCTGACCGGTCGGATCCGGGTCGCTCGGCGGCCCGGATCCCGCCTCTACCGCTCACACTCGCGCCACAGGCGGTTAGTTCGTCCGCACTGACGATCGCCTTGGTCGGCGAAGGCCGACCAACCACGCCTATCCGTGCTTACAACCAAAGCCGTGGATGGTCGGCCTTCGCCGACCAGGGTGGTCAGCGAGCGGAAGTTTCCAGACATCGTATCAATCCATTACTGCCGGATGATGCTCGTCAGGGCCTGCCACTATTGCGGTTTTCGGGCGGCGCAGCAGCAGCAACAGCAGGATCGCCGGCACGGTGGTCAGCATCATCAGCTTGAAATCATCAAGATAGGCGATGATCTCGGCTTGGCGATTGACCATCTGATCCAGCATCGCCAGCCCCTGCTGCGCGGTCACCGCCGCACCCCGTACGGGCGCGAGTATCCAGTATTCGCCGATGTTGCCGCCGACCTGCAGCGCGCGGTTGAACGGCGTGATCGCGCCGCCGATTTCCTGATGCAGAACCTGCGTGTTGTGCGCCAGGGTCGCCGACATGGCGGAGATGCCGATCGCGCTCCCGACATTGCGGAACAGGCTGAGCAGCGAGGTGCCGTCGGTGCGGAACTGCGTCGGCAAGGTCCAGAACGCCAGCACCTGCAGCGGCACGAACACGAAGCCGAGCCCCGCACCCTGCAGCAGGATGCAGAAGATCACTTCCCATTGCGACACGTCCGGCGTCCACGCCGTCATCAGCCACATCGAATACAGCAGGATCAGCAGGCCCAGGAACATTATGAGGCGCGGATCGTAGCGGCTCGACAGCCGTCCCCCGACCAGCATCGCGCCCATGGTGCCGATGCCGCGCGGCGCGAGCAGCAATCCGGCGGCGGCGACCGGATAGTTGGAAAGCGTCTGCAGCCAGGGTGCGAGCAGGGCGGAACTCGCCAGCAGCACCGAGCCGACCGCGAACATCATCAGCACGCCCGCGACAAGGTTGCGGTCGCGGAACACGGCCGCCTTGATGAACGGATTGCGCGCGGTGGCCATGTGGACGATGAAGAGGTAGAACCCGAGTCCCGCGAGCACGGCCTCGACGATGATCTCCCGCGAGCTGAACCAGTCCTGGTCCTGTCCGCGATCGAGCATCATCTGCAGGCAGCCGATGCCGATCGACAGTACCGCGAAACCGATCCAGTCGAACCGCAGACCTGACTGCGACTCGCCCTTCGGCATGAACCAGATCAGGCCGAGGGTGGCGGCGATGCCGACCGGCAGATTGACGTAGAACACCCAGCGCCAATTGTACCACTCGGTCAGGAAGCCGCCGAGGGTCGGGCCGAGAATCGGCCCAAGCATCACGCCGACGCCCCATAGCGCCATCGCCGAGCCACGCTGCTCGGCCGGGTAGATGTCGAGCATGGTCGCCTGCGACAGCGGCACCAGCGCCGCGCCGAACACGCCCTGCAGCAGCCGGAACAGCACCATCTGCGGCAGCGACTGCGCCGCGCCGCACAGCATGGAGGCGATGGTGAAGCCGATGACGCAGATGAGATACAGGTTCTTGCGACCGAACCGGCTGGCGAGCCAGCCGACCGGCGCCGTCATGATCGCGGCGGCCGTGACGTAGGACGTCAGCACCCAGGTGATCTCGTCGTAGCTCGCCGACAAGCTGCCCTGCATGTAGGGCAGCGCCACGTTGGCGATCGTCGAATCGAGCGCCTGCATCAGGGTCGCCGCCATCGTGCAGGCGGTGATGATGCCGCGGTTGGGGACCCGGACGAAGCCGGGCGTCGCCTCGCTCATCGCAGCTGCCGTCAGAGCAGGTCGGCGAACGTGCGGCGATGCCCGGTGTCGATGCTGGCCTCCACGCTCATGCCGGACCGGAGCGGGGGCGCGTCTGCGGGGCGATCGACCGCGATCCGCACCTGGATGCGCTGCACCACCTTCACCCAGTTGCCGGACGAGTTCTGCGCCGGCAGCACCGAGAACTCGGACCCGCTGTTCGGCGCGATGCTTTCCACGACACCGGACCAGGTCCGGCCCGGGTAGGTGTCGACGGTGACGGTGACCACGTCGCCGGGCTTGACCCAGGTGAGCTCGGTTTCCTTCGGGTTCGCCTCGATCCAGACATGCTCGGTCGAGACGATGCCGAACGCCGCCGTTCCCGCCACCAGGTACATGCCGGGCTGCACGCTGTCGACCATCGTGACTACGCCGGTATAGGGGGCGTAGAACACCGAGTGGTCGAGCTGGCGCTGCGCCTCGTCCACCGCGGCCAGTGCCTTGAGGTATTCGGGCATGGTCGCGACGTCGACCTCCGGCTTGCCGCCCAATTTGGCGAGCTGGACCTGCGCGAGCAGCCGCAGCGCCTCGACGCCCCGCGTATCGGACATCAGCGCGAAGCGGGCCGTGTCGTAGTCGGAGCGCGACACGTCGCCACGATTGACGAGGTTGGCCCGCCGGTCGAAGTTCACCTGGTCGAGCTGGACCTGGGCCTCCTTGGTGTCGATGTCGCGCAGCATCCGCTGGTAGTCCTGCTTCATCGCCGCCAGGCTGAGCGCCACTTGCGAGAGGTTCGCCTTGGCCCCGGCGAGGGCGATGGCGAACGGCCGCGGATCGAAGCGCAGCAGCACGTCGCCCTTGTGCACGAGCTGCCCTTCGTGCACCGGCACTTGGGCGACGATGCCGCTGATGTCGGTCGACAACGTCTCCCGCGCTGCGCGGGCATAGGCGTTGTCGATCGAGATGTAGCGGCCGCCCTGCACCCACCAGGCGAGCGACCCCGCCATAACGAGGACGATGCCGCCGAGCATGAGCGCGTAGCGGATCAGGCGCCGGGATGCTTGGGTGCGGACGGGCGCCGGCGCGTCGGTGACCCGCGGGTTGGCGATGGGAGCCGTCGTCGAGGACATTCAGGCGATCTCCCCGAGCGAGGCGAGCGCGTCATCCGCCCGGGCCTCGGCGCGCCGCGCCGCGCGGCCGCCGCCGCCCAGCGTCTCCTTCATGCGCACCAGCGCCTCCGCCGTGACCTGCAGCGCGTCATCGTCAATCCCGTCGGTCAAAATCCGCGTGATTTCGGCCCGCTGCAGCTCCATCTCCCGCAGCACCGGCAAGGCGGCCGGGCGCAGGTGCAGCCGCCAGATGCGCCGGTCCCGCGGGTCCGGCCGGCGCTCTACCATGCCGCGGCCTTCGAGGCGGTCGATCAGCCGGGCGACCGTCATCGGCTCCACGTCCATGATCTCGGCCAGCTCCTTCTGCGAAATGTCGGGCTGGCGCTCGAGCCAAATCAGGATGGCCCACTGCGCCCGCGTCATACCGTGCGCCCGCGCCCGCTTGTCGGCGTCCACCCGGAGCAGCCGGGCCACGTCATGCAACAGGAAGAGCAGGTCGCGATCGAAGTCGGTCACGGCGCACCAGCATTGTTCAAGACTTATGATAAGCAGCGCTACGATATCTTGCTAGACCATAAGCCATGCGCATCGCGCAAGGCTTTGCCTCTTTAGTGCGGTGCGGCAAGCTCCCCCCGGCGCTTAGGGAGGTGCGGTTGACTTACCTGTGGGTAGCGCTCGGCGGCGCGCTGGGCAGCATGGCCCGGTTCTGGCTCACCGGGACGGTGGCGGAGTTCACCGGCCTGCGCTTCCCCTGGGGCACGCTGCTCATCAACGTGCTCGGCTCATTCGTGATCGGCCTGGTGGCCGGGCTGACGCTGGGGCCCGAGCGTCTCGGCTGGCACCCCGATGTCCGCATCTTCGTGATGACCGGCCTCTGCGGCGGGTTCACGACGTTTTCGGCGTTCAGCCTGCAGACGGTCGAGCTGGTGCAATCGGGAGAGGTTGCGTTCGCCGGCGTCTACGCCGTCGCCTCGGTCGTGCTGTGCGTCGCGTGGGCCTGGGCGGGCGTGCTGCTCGGACGACCGTGAGCGTTACAATTCAACACGGATCGGACGCATTGCGGCCGCGTTGGCGGGCTTAGGTTTGGCGGGAGCAAAGGAGGCAGCCAAATGCGCAGATACTACCGGGGCACATTGCGGGCGGTCGGGGCGATCGGGATGGTGCTGGCGCTGTCCGGCTGTGTGGTGGTTCCCGCCTACTACCCGCGCTACGCCTACCATCCGTATCGCTTTTTTTACTACAGGTAGCCGAGCGCCGGACCACCCGGACGGTGGCGAGAAAGTCGCTCCAGGAACGCGGTCTACTCACTGTGACGGCGTGATCGTGTGCTAAAATATCGCCGATCGACGAGGAGGAACGAGAGCCAGGGATGGCGCAGATGCGGTCTGACATCGACCTCAAGAAACGACAGGTGCTGTGGGAGACGCCGAAAGGCATCGCCGCCATGGCCGCCGCCATCGCGGTGGTCGTCGGCGCGATCGCCGGCGTGCTCGGCTACCAGATCGGGCGGACTCCGCAGCACATCATCCGGCTGCCGCCGGGTTCGACGTTGACCGTTTCGCCAGCCGTACAAGCACCGGCCCCCAAATGAGCGACGACCTCTTGATGACGTCTGCATAGCATTGAGCGGCGAGGTAGCCTCAACTAATTGGCTCGCCGCCGTTGCGGTCGTGGAGCGAGCGGAGACCCCGAGTGATGAGGTGCGCGCGCTCGTCGGCGAACTCGACGCGGTGCTGTCGGCGGAATATCCGCCCGAACAACGCCACGGGTTGACGCTGGATGCGATCTTCAACCCGCAAGTCCGGTTCTTCCTGGCGCGGCTCGACGGTGTGGCGGTCGGCTGCGGCGGCGTGGCGCTCTTGCCCGACTTCGCCGAGATGAAGCGGATGTACGTGCGTGAGGTCGCGCGCGGTCACGGGGTGGCCCGCGCGTTGCTGGCGAGGATCGAAGAGGAGGCCCATGCGGCCCGTCTTGCCCTGCTCCGGCTTGAGACGGGAACGCGGCAGGCGGCGGCGCTGCGGTTCTACGAGCGGGCCGGCTTTCGTCGCTGCGCGCCGTTCGGCGTCTACGCCGCGATGGCGCCGCAAGCCATCGCGACCAGCATCTTTCTTGAGAAGCCGCTCGCGGGCGCTGCTTGACCGCCCAGTCGTTCCGCGATCAACCCACGGTGAGAAGTCTCGATCCCGGTTTCTAAGCCGGCAGTCGCGTCCCACATAGCGGCTTCGCGGCGCCTCTCGGCGCCGTGACAAGGAGGGACGGCTTCTCGCGGCGGTCGCCAATGGGCGCGCCGTTCGCGGGCAAGAGCCGGTGCCAAGTCCTGGCGTAATCACGACCCCGGCGCGGCGGCTTCCCCGCCGCAGCACGGGACGACCGGTGATCACGCGAACCGACATGATCAGAAAGTGAGCATCATGGGTATTCCAATCTCCCTTACCGTCAATGGCGCCCAACGCCGGATCGTCCTGGAGGACGGGCGCCTGACGCTGCTCGACCTGCTGCGCGAGCGGCTGGACCTCACCGGCACCAAGAAGGGCTGCGATCGCGGGCAATGCGGCGCCTGCACCGTCCTGCTGGACGGGCGGCGGGTGAACTCCTGCCTGGCCCTCGCCGTGAGCCACGACGGCGCCGACATCCTCACCATCGAGGGGCTGGCCCAGGGCGACGCGCTCGACCCGGTGCAGGCCGCCTTCATCGAGCACGACGCGTTCCAATGCGGCTACTGTACGCCCGGGCAGATCATGAGCGCCGTCGGGCTGATCCGCGAAGCGCAGGCGGGCGACGATCCAGAGCGGGTGCGCGAGGCGATGAGTGGCAATCTGTGCCGCTGCGGCGCCTATGCCGGCATCACCGAAGCGGTCCTGGACGCCCAGGCGCGGATGCGCGGGCAGCAAGCGCCGTCCGGGCAAGTCCGGGGAGAAGCCGCGTGAACGCCTTCGATTACGTCCGCGCCGGGAGCGTCGCCGAGGCGGTCGCGGCGGCAGCCGCGCCCGGCGCGGCCTATCTCGCCGCCGGGACCAACCTGCTCGACCTGATGAAGGGCGAGGTCAGCCACCCGACGCGCCTCGTGGACGTAACCCGGCTCCCGGGCCTAGACGCCATCGAACACCTGCCCGACGGCGGCTTGCGGATCGGCGCCCTGGTGCGCAACAGCGATCTCGCCCACGATCCGGACATCGCGCGGCGCTATCCGGCGATGGCCGAGGCCCTGCTGTCCGGCGCCTCGGCGCAGCTGCGCAACGCGGCGACGACCGCCGGCAACATCATGCAGCGCACGCGGTGTCAGTATTTCTACGACCCCGCCAGCGCCTGCAACAAGCGCGACCCGGGTGCCGGATGCGACGCGCGGGGCGGCGACACCCGGCTGCACGCGGTGCTCGGCTGGAGCGAGCATTGCGTCGCCACCCACCCGTCGGATTTCTGCGTGCCGCTGGTCGCCCTCGAAGCGGTGGTCGAGATCGAAGGCGCGTCGGGTCGGCGCGAGGTGCCGCTCGAAGCGTTCCACCGCCTGCCCGGCGAGACGCCGCATATCGAGACGGTGCTGCAGCCCGGCGAACTGATCGTCGCCGTGCGCCTGCCGCCCGAAGCCGCCGGGTTCGCCGCCCACGCGCGCTACCTGAAGGTTCGTGAGCGGACCTCTTACGCCTTCGCCGTGGTCTCGGCCGCGTCCGGCCTGCGCCTGCAGGACGGGAGGGTCGCCGAGGCGCGGCTCGCGTTGGGCGGCGTCGCCCTGAAACCCTGGCGCGCGCGCGCCGCGGAAGCCCTGCTTGCCGGACGCGAGCCGAGCGAGAGCGCCTTCCGCGAGGCGGCCGAAGCCGCGCTTGCTGACGCGCGACCGTCCGGCGACAACGCGTTCAAGATCGAGCTCGCCCGGCGCATCGTCGTGCGCGCCCTCGCCCTCGCCGCCGCGGGCACGCCCGATCGGCTCCCGCCGCTGCCTGCATCCCCGTTCGCCCACACTCCGGGAGTACCCGCCCTTGTCTGACATCGCCCCCACGCATATCCGCCACGGCTCCAACATCGGCCAGCCGCTCACCCGACGCGACGGCCTGCTCAAGGTCACTGGCGGCGCGCGCTATGCGGCCGACAATCACCCACCCGGGATGCTGCACGCGGTGATGGCGGTCAGCAGCATCGCGCGCGGGCGCGTGACCGCGATGGATGTGGCCGCCGCCAGGGCGCACCCCGGCGTGGTCGAGGTGATGACACCGGCCAACGCGCCCAAGCTCGCGCGGCATCCCGACCAAGTGGGCGAGCCGTTCACCTTCAAGCTCGACCTGCTGCAGGACGATCGGGTGCGCTACCCCAACCAGCCGATCGCGGTGGTAATCGCGGAAACCCTGGAGGCGGCGACGGAAGGCGCGGCGCTGCTCCACCCCGCCTATGCGGCCGAGCCCGCCCGTGTCGGGCTGGACGCGGCCGAGCGCTTCGTACCGCCCTCGGTCGGCGCCGGGGAGGAGCCGGACGCCGGGAAAGGAGATGTGGAGGCCGGCCTCTCGACGGCGGAAAACCGCCTCACGGCGACCTACGAGACGCCAGCGCAGTATCACAACGCGATGGAGCCGCACGCCGTCGTGGCGCAATGGGACGGCGACCGCCTCGTCGTGGACACGCCGAGCCAGGGGATGGCGATGGCGCAGGCCCGCATCGCCGGGCTGTTCGGCATCGACCCGGGCGACATCCACATCCGCAGCCCCTTCCTGGGCGGCGGCTTCGGATCCAAGGGTGGAGCCACGTCGCCGCAGGTGCTCGGCATCATGGCGGCGCGCCTGGTCGGCCGGCCGGTGAAGCTGGTGCCACGGCGCGAGCAGAGTTTCGGCCCAGTCGGCCATCGGGCCCCGACGCGGCAGACGCTCCGCCTCGGCGCCGGCGCGGACGGCGCGCTCACCGCGCTCGACCACTACACGCTCACTGCATCGAGCACGTTCGACGACTTCTTCGAGCCGTCCGGCGGACCCAGCCACACCCTCTACGCGACCCCGGCGCTCGCCACGCGCTACGAGGCGGTCCGCCTCGACACCGGCACGCCGACCTTCATGCGCGCGCCGGGCGAGGCCCCCGGCAGCCTCGCGCTGGAGAGCGCCATCGACGAGATGGCGGATGCCTGCGGCATGGACCCGCTGGAATTCCGCCTGAAGAACTACGCCGAGGTCGAGCCGATGTCGGGCAAGCCGTTCTCGTCCAAGGCGCTGCGCGAGTGCTACGCGCGCGGCGCCGAGCGGTTCGGCTGGGCCGGCCGGTCCCGCGCCCCGCGGCAGATGCGCGACGAGGCCGGCCTGCTGGTCGGCTGGGGCGTGGGCACCGCGACCTTCCCGGCAATCATGTTCCAAGCCGAAGCCCGTGCGGAGCTGCGCGCCGACGGAACTGCAACCGTCGAGATCGGCGCGCACGACATGGGACAAGGCGCGTGGACGGCGCTGGCGCAGATCGCCGCCGACGGGCTCGGCCTCGACCTCGAGAAAGTCGAGTTCCGCAGCGGCTCCTCCGACCTGCCGAACGGCGGCATCGCCGGCGGCTCGTCCACGACCGCGACATCGGGCGCGGCGCTGCACAACGCGGGTGCCGACGTGATCGCCCAACTCGCCGAGCTCGCGATGACCGACGAGCGCTCACCGCTGTTCGGCGCCGGCAACGCCGGCGTGGTCGCCCGCGACGGGCGGCTGCTGCGCCGTGACGACGAGAGTCGCAGCGAGAGCTACGCCGACATCCTCGCCCGCGCCGGCCGCGCCGCAATCGAGGGCCACGGCCAGGGTGCGGCCGATCCGGCTGTGCAGGAGCATTACGCGACGCACGCGCACGGTGCCGTGTTCGCCGAGGTGAAGGTCGATCCCGAACTCGGTCAGGTGCGCGTCTCGCGCCTGGTCGGCGCCTTCGCGGCGGGGCGGATCGTCAATCCGCGGCTGGTGCAGAGTCAGTATTTCGGCGGCATGATCTGGGGCATTTCGTTCGCGTTGCATGAGCATGCGGTGATGGACCCGCGCTCCGGCCGCCCGATGAACGCCAACTTCGCCGAGTATCATATTCCGGTGAACGCGGACGTGCCCTCGATCGAGGCGATCCTGGTCGAAGAGCACGATGAGCATGTCAACGCGCTCGGCATCAAGGGCGTCGGCGAGATCGGCATCACCGGCACCGCGGGCGCGGTGGCGAACGCCGTCTGGCACGCCACCGGCGTGCGGGTGCGCAAGTTTCCGATTACGCTCGACCGGCTGCTGGGCGCCTAGCGGTCCGCGGCCGCGTTGCCATCGCTTGCCGCCAGTGAGACACTACTGGTGAGTAGGTTGCCAGGGAGGTAAGCGATGGATCTCGGTCTCATGATGATCTTCTCCAGCTACGGCTGGGAGGGGATGAGCGACGATCAGGTCTGGGACGAGGATCTTCGTCTCGCGCGGCAGGCGCCCGGCCTCGGCTTCGACGTGCTGTGGTCGGCCGAGCACCACTTCTTCGACTATTCGTTCTGCCCCGATAATCTCCAGCTGATGACCTATCTGGCTGGCGTGTGTCCCGACATCGATCTCGGGACCGCCGCGGTGATCGTGCCGTGGCACGACCCGCTGCGGGTCGCCGAGCAGGCGGCGATGCTGGATTACCTCAGCAAGGGGCGTCTCAGGCTGGGCCTCGGTCGCGGCCTCGCGCGCCGCGAGTTCTCGGCGTTTCGCGGGACGATGGACGAGAGCCGGGTGCGGTTCGACGAAGCGGCGCCGATGATCGTCGAGGCGCTGCGCACCGGCTGGATGGAAGGCAACGGCCCCAACTATCCGCAGCCCCGCGTCGAGATCCGTCCGCGCCCGGCGCGCAGCTTCGCCGGCCGCGTGTACGCCGTCGCGTCGAGTGAGGATTCGGTCAATTCCGCCGCCAAGCTCGGCGCGCACATGGTGATGTTTTCCGACCGGCCCTGGCCGATGCGGATGCCGGCGATCCAGCTCAACCGCGACCTGCATCGCAAATACCACGGCGGCGCGGCGCCGACGATGATGATCACCGATTTCTGTTTGTGCGCTCCGACGATGGACGAGGCGGAGCAGTCGGCCCGGCAGTACATGGGCAAGTTCGTGGAAAGTAATTTCCATCATTACGAGTTGCTGGGTGAGCACTTCAAGACCGTGAAGGGCTACGACGCCTATGCGCAGAAGGCCGAGATCGCGCGCAAGGGCGGGCTGGAAGGCGCTGTCGAGGGCTTCATGAAGGCCGCCGTTTGGGGCACGCCGGATCGCGTGTTGCGCGAGCTGGAAGACCGGCGGGCGCTGATCGGCGACTTCGAGCTGAACACGTCCTTCCGCTTCGGCGGCATCCCCTACGCCAAGGCCGAGCAGTCCTTGCACCTGTTCGCCAAGGAGGTGCTTCCGGTGCTGAAGACGTGGCAACCGGAGGAGCGTCCCGTCGCCACCGCCAACGCGGCGGCTGAATGAAGTCGAGGGAGGACGTGATGGCTGGCCCGTTCGACTACAGCCGGTACAAGGACATCCTGGTCGAGAAGCGCGACCGGGTAATGACGATCACCCTGAACGCGCCCGACCGGCTGAACGCCTTCACCGGCCCCATGCACAACGCGCTCTCCCGCATCTGGGACGACGTCAACGACGATCCCGAGGTGCATGTGGTGGTGCTGACCGGTGCGGGGCGCGCCTTTTCGGCCGGCGGCAACGTGGTCGCGATGCAGCAGAAGATCGACGATCTCGACGCCTGGGATGCCGGCATGCCGGAAGCCAAGCGCATCGTGTTCCGCATGCTGGAATGCGACAAGCCGATCATCGCACGCGTGAACGGCCATGCGGTCGGCTTGGGTGCCACCGTGGCCCTGCTGTGCGACATCATAATCGCGGCCGACAGCGCCAAGATCGGCGATCCGCACGTCAGCGCGGGCCTCGTCGCCGGCGACGGCGGGGCGCTGATCTGGCCGCAGCTCGTGGGTTTCGCGCGCGCCAAGGAGTATTTGCTGACCGGCGACCTGATGAGCGCGGCGGAGGCCGAGCGGATCGGGCTGATCAATCACGTGGTTCCGGCCGATCAGCTCGATGAGCGGGTGTACGGGCTCGCGCAGCGGCTGGCGGACGGGGCAATGAAGTCGATCCGCTGGACCAAGCAGACGATCAACATCCCGCTGCGCCAGCTTGCGCATTCGATGATGGACCTCAGCCTCAGCGTCGAGACCCAATCCAACCGCACGAAAGACCACCAGGAGGCGGTTCGGGCGTTCGGCGAGAAGCGCCGGCCGAACTTCACCGGGGGCTAGCCGGCGTTTGTCGGTTTCGCGTCCGTGAGTGAGTGCCGCTGATAGGAACCTCCAGATGAGCGAAACCAAGCGCTCGGCTCCGTCCTGGGACGAGCATAGGCCTGCCGACCGGTTGCGCGATCGAAGGGTCGTCGTGACCGGGGCGGCTTCCGGTATCGGCCGACGCACGGCCGAGATATTCGCCGCCGAGGGCGCCTCGCTGGCATTGTTCGACCGCAGCACGGACGCCCTGCGGGAAGTCGCCGAGCTGACCGGAGGAACGCCGTTCGAAGTGGACGTCACGCAAGACGCTTCGGTCGAGCGCGCCGTCGCGGAAGCCGCCGCTTCGATGAGGGGGATCGACGGCGTCGTGAACGCGGCCGGGATCGTGATCCAGGGATCGGTCGCGGATGTCGATGCGGCCTCGTATCGGCGCGTGCTGGATGTGAACCTGACGGGTCCCTATGTCGTGATACGAAGCTGCCTCAAATGGCTCGTCGCGGCCCCGTTCGCCACGATCGTCAACATCGCGTCCGGTCAAGGCCTGCTGCCCAACGTGCCGAACATGACGGCCTACGCGGCGTCGAAGGGCGGCGTCGTCAATCTGACGCGCGCGCTCGCGGCGGAACTCGCGCCGACGATCCGGGTCAACAGCGTGTGCCCGGGCATGGTCGACACGCCGATGATCGCCGGCGGCCCCCGGGACGTCAGCCCATACGCCCTGAAGCGCGTCGCGAGCCCGTTGGAAATCGCCCAAGTCATCCTATTCCTGACCGGCGTCGAATCGGCCTTCATGACAGGCGCTGCGCTCGCCGTAGACGGCGGACGAACGTTTCACTGAGACACAAACGGCGAGATCAGAGGGGTAGCGGCAAAGCTCGCCCGGCAACACACTGCTGCAGCCCAGCAGGACCCGCGCCGTGACGAAGTCCCTCGACCGTGCCTCCCTGCACCGAGCGTATCGCGACGGGCTCGACCCGCGCGGCGTCGCGTCGGACTGCCTGGCTGCCGCGGAGCGCCATCCCGGCGTGTTCATCCGCCTGGCACCCGATGCCAGCCGCCATGCGCTCGAAGCGCTCGGACCGTTCGATCCCGTCGCCAAGCCGCTCTGGGGTCTGCCGTTCGCGATCAAGGACAACATCGACCTCGCGGGCGTGCCCACGACGGCGGCCTGCCCGGAGTTTGCCTTCACGCCGGAGCGCTCCGCCACCGCCGTCGCGCGGCTGATCGAGGCCGGCGCGATCCCGCTCGGCAAGACCAATCTCGACCAGTTCGCGACCGGCCTCGTCGGCGTGCGGACACCCTATCCCGTGCCGCACAACAGCTTCGATCCCGCAATGGTGCCCGGCGGCTCCTCTTCAGGTTCGGCGGTGGCGGTGGCGCGCGGCTTGGCCTGTTTCGCGCTCGGCACCGACACGGCCGGGTCGGGCCGCGTCCCGGCCGGCCTCAACAACTTGGTAGGCTTGAAGCCGACGGTCGGCGCCGTGCCCGTGCGCGGCGTCGTCCCGGCCTGCCAGACGCTCGATTGCGTGTCGGTTCTCAGCCTCACCGTGCAGGATGGCTGGGCGGTGTTCAGCGCCATGGCAGGCCTGGATGTCGGAGATCCCTGGTCCAAGGCGGTGCCGCTCGGCACGCCCGGCCTGGTTCCGCCCGGGCCGCTGGCGGGCGTGCCCGACCGCGCGAGCCGCCGCTTCTTCGGCGACGCCCTCTCGGAGCGGGCATTCGACCGCGCTCTCGAGGCCTACGCGGCCTCGGGCATCACGCTCGTCGAGATCGACTTCGCGCCGCTCTTCGCCGTCGCCGACCTGCTGTACGAGGGCGCCTGGGTGGCCGAGCGCTATGCCGCTCTCCGCCCCTTCATCGCCGAGCACCGCGAGGCGCTGCATCCCGTCACGGCCCGCATCATCCTGGGCGCGGAGCGGCTCTCGGCCGCCGGCGGGGCAGGACGCCATGCTCGCGTCGCTTGGTGCGATCCTGCATCGGGCCGCCGGCGTGACGCTCGGCGCCACGGGTCACGCGATGCCAGAGTTGCCCCCGGCAACGCAGCTAGGGCTCCGGCCGGACGAGGTGGAAGTGGTGGTGATCGGCGCGCATCTGTCGGGGATGCCGCTGAACCGGGATCTCGTGGCGCTCGGCGGCCGCTTCTGCCGATCCGTCGAGACCGCGCCGATCTATCGCCTCTATGCCCTGCAGGGCGGCCCGCCGGCGCGGCCGGGCCTCGTGCGCGTCGGGTCGGGCGACGGCGCCCCGGGCGACGGCGCCCCGATCGCGACGGAGGTCTGGGCGCTGCCGTTCGACGGCTTCGGGCGCTTCGTGGCGGCGGTCCCGGCGCCGCTCGGCATCGGCACGGTGCGGCTCGCCGACGGCACGGCGCCAAAGGGTTTCCTCTGCGAGGCGGCCGGCCTCGACCGCGCCGAGGACATCACGGCCCACGGCGGATGGCGCGGCTACGTGGCGAGCCGGGCGGCTTGAACGAGCTCGCGCGTCGACGGCGGATCAGCCACGATGGAAGGCGGCAAACCGAGGCCGCGGCGCGGCTGCGGGTATCGCTCCGACCTTGACCGGCTGCCGGGGCGCGGCGCCGATGACCCGGTGGGCGCCCACGCATCGATAGGTGTGAGGTGCGGACCAAGCCAGTCACGGCGCCAGGTCACGAAGCTCTCCGGCGTCATCGGGCGGCCGAAAAAGTAGCCCTGCCCCTCGTCACAGGCGGCTCCCTCGACGCGGTCAAGCACCTCTCTGGTCTCGACACCCTCCGCCACCACGCGGTAGCCGAGGTCGTGGGCCAGGGAGGCCATCGTCGAAACCAGCGCGCGATTGCGCTCATCGGTCGCGAGATCGAGCACGAACGACTGGTCGATCTTGACCACGTGGGCGGGCAGGCGCTGCAGGTAGGCGAAGCTGCTGTATCCCGTCCCGAAATCGTCGATCGCCAGGCGGGTCCCGGCGCCGGCGACGGCCTCAAGCACCGCGATCGCCTTCCCGGCATCCTCCATGACGGCGCTTTCCGTCATCTCGAGTTCCAGGCAGTCGGCCGCTAGCGCATTCCGCGCCAGCCCATGCGCCACGCGGTCGGCGAAGTCGTGCTCCAGCAAGTTCGCCGCCGAGACGTTCACCGAGAGCGGCAAGGCAAGCCCGGTGTCGCGCCAGGCCGCGAGTTGCGCGGTGGCGGCATCGAGCACCCAGGCGGTTGCTGCCCGCGCCATCGAGGTCCGCTCCACCATCGGCATGAACTCGCCCGGCGAGACCTCGCCGAGGGTGGGATGCGTCCATCGCAGCAGGGCCTCGGCGCCGACGCACGCCCCCGAGGCGAGGTCGATTCGCGGCTGGTACGCGAGCCTCAGCTGGCCCGATCCTTCGAGAGCGGCGCCGAATGCGTTGAGGAGCGCGAAGCGGCGCTGGTGCGCCGTGTCCCGCACCGGCGCGTAGATGCTGACCCGGGTCTCGTTGCCGCGCGCGTCCTGCGCGGCGCTGTGCGCGGACCGGAGCACGTCGCGCGGCGTTGCCTCGCCCGGCACGAACGGGGCGACGCCGATTGTCGTGGTGGTCACGAAGCGGGAACTCGCAGACTGGCGGATCTCGCCCAGCATCCGCGCCAGCAGGGCGACGTAGGCCTGCTCCTCGACGCCAGGGGCCGCCAGGAGCGCGAACTGTGTCGCGGCGACGTGGTAGGCCTTGCGTTGCGGGCCGATGGCCGCGCGAAGCGCCCGCGTCGCCTCGTCGATCATCTCGTCGAGGTAGGCGGGTCCCATCACCCGCACGACGTCGCCGATCTGCTGCGGGCTAGCGAGGTCCACCAGCACGGCGAAACGCCGCTCGTGCGGGGAGCAGTCCCGGGCCAGGTCCTCCAGGTCCTCGACGAACTGCGTGCGGTTCGGCAGGCCGCTGAGTGGGTCGATGCGGCCAAAAGCGTGCTGCAGCTCGATTTGCGCCATCACCATGGCGGCGAGATCCGTCAAGGACGTCAGCTCCGACGCGGAGGCCTGCCTCGGCTCCGGGCCGAGGACGCACATCGACCCGAGGCCGAACCCCTCGCGCGTCGCGAACGGCGCCCCCGCGTAGAAGCGCACGCCGCTGCGGGCGAGCGGGCTGTCGCTGTAGTAGGCGTCCGCGAGCAGGTCCGGGATGACCACGAGATCGACGCTCTCCGCCACCTGCGCGCACGGCGCCTTGTCCCGCGGGATGGAGGTGTGCTCGACCCCGATGCGCGACTTGAACCACTGCCGGTCGCAGTCGGTGAGCGAGACGGCGGCGATGGGCAAGCCGAAAATCTGGCCCGCCATGCGGGTAATCCGGTCGAAGGCTTCGCTCGGTTGCGTGTCGAGCAGGTCCAGCTGCCGCAGCGCATCGAGGCGCGCCGCTTCGGTCCGGTCGGCCATCGCATCCTCCTCGGTTCAGGACGGTCCAGAGCCGAAGAAGACCATGCCTTGGCTAAGACTTTCCCAATGCGGTGAATTACTGAGAGGATGTGACGCCTTCATACCGGCAACATGGCAGCGTCAGGGATATGTGGATGGCTTGGCGCATCGGCGTGGATTCCGGCGGGACCTTCACCGATGTCTGCCTGTTCGACGAGCGAAGCGGCCGGGTCGAGATCTGGAAGGTGGGCTCCACGCCCGACGATCCCTCGCGCGGGATCGCCGATGGCGTCGCGCAAGCGATCGAGCGCGTCGGGTCCGTACCGGGCGCGATCGGGTATTTCGGCCACGGCACCACGGTCGCAACCAATGCTTTGATCCAGCATCGGGGCGTGCCGACCGGATTGATCACCACCGACGGCTTTCGCGACCTGCTGGAGATCGGCCGGCAGAAACGCCCGGACCTCTACGATCTGCAGGCCGACAAGCCCACGGTGCTGGTGCCGCGCGACCTGCGGCTGGAAGTGCCCGAGCGCCTGCGGCACGACGGCTCGGTCGAGATCCCGCTCGACGAGGCCGCGCTGCGACGCGCGGTGCGGCGTCTGCGCGATGCCGGGGTGGAGGCGATCGCGGTCTGCTTCCTCTACAGCTTCGTCTGCGCCGCGCACGAGCAAGCCGCGCGGCGCATCCTGGCGGAGGAATTCCCCGGCGGCTTCTCCTGCACCAGCCACGAGGTCGCGTCCGAATTCCGCGAGTTCGAGCGCATGTCGACGGCGGTGGTGAACGCCTATCTCGGCCCGGTCATGCGCCGCTACATCACGCGGCTGGGCGAACGACTGGAGGCGCTCGGCATGATCGCGGTCCCGCACGTGACGCAGTCGAACGGCGGCGTGATCGGCTTCGCGCAGGCGGCCCGCCTGCCGGTGCGAACGGTGCTGTCCGGTCCTTCCACCGGCGTCGTCGCGGCGCAGGCGATCGGGGCGCTCACTGGCCTCGCGGACCTCATCACCTTCGACATGGGCGGCACGAGCACGGATGTCGCGCTGTTGCAGGGCGGCCAATGCCGGCTGGCGAGCGAAGCGACGGTGCACGGCTACCCGATCAAGGCGCCCATGCTCGACATTCATACGGTGGGCGCGGGCGGCGGCTCGATCGCCTTCATCGACGGCGGCGGGCTGCTGAAAGTCGGCCCGCGCAGCGCCGGCGCCGATCCCGGCCCGGCCTGCTACGCGCGGGGCAGCGCGGAGGCCACCGTCACCGACGCCAACGCGGTGTTGCAGATCCTGAACCCGACGCATCTGCTGGGCGGCAGGATGCCGATCCGGCAGGACCTCGCGCGCCAGGCGGTCGCGGCACTGGCGGCGCGGCTCGGCATGGATTTGATGCGGACCGCACAGGGCATCATCTCGGTCGTCACCGCCAACATGGCGCGCGCCATCCGCGTGGTCAGTGTGCAGCGCGGCCATGATCCGCGCGACTACACGCTGGTCGCACTCGGCGGGGCAGGGCCGTTGCACGCCGCGCGACTGGCGCGGGAACTCGACATCCGGCGTGTCCTGGTGCCGCGTTGGCCCGGCATATTCTGCGCGCTCGGCCTGTTGCTGACCGATCTGCGCGCCGATTTCGCCGCGACCCGCCTCGGCCTGTTCACGCCGCGGTCGCTCCCCGGCATCGACGACGCGTTCCGCGTGCTGCTGCGCCGCGCCCAGGACTGGTTCGAGCACGAGGCCATTGCACCGGTGGACCGGCGCACCGCGCGGACGATCGACATGCGCTATGCCGGACAGAACTACGAAATCGCCATACCGGTGCCCGACGGCCCGATCGGTCCGGCGACCTTTTCCGCGCTCGCCGACGGCTTCGCCGCCGCGCACCAGCGGCTTTACGGCTTCGTCGCCGAGGACGAGCCGGTGCAACTCGTCACCTTCCGCGTCGAGGCCATCGGTGTCGTACGCAAGGCCGCGTTCCGCCCGCCCCCCGACGCCGGCCCGGACGCGGACCCGGCGGTGATCGGCCGCCGCGACGTGTGGCTGGCGGAAGCCGCGGGCTTCGTCGCCTGCCCCGTCTACGACCGCGACAAGCTGCGGGCCGGCAACCGGATCGCCGGACCGGCGATCGTCGAGCAGATGGACGCGACGACGCTGGTGCTCCCGGGCATGATCGCGCGCGTTGAACCCTACCTCAACCTGATCCTGGAGGCTGTATGAGCCACGCCTTGGCGCAGCGTCCGGCGGCCGCGATCGATCCGGTCACCGTCGAGGTGATCGGCAGCGCGCTCGGCTCCATCGTCGAGGAGATGGGCGAAGCGCTGATCCGCGCGAGCTACTCGACCAACATCAAGGAGCGGCGGGACTGCTCCACTGCGCTGTTCGACATCCACGGCCGTACGCTTTGCCAAGCCGAGCACATCCCGATGCACCTCGGCAGCTTCATCGGCATCATCCCGCACATCATGAAGCGGCATCCGGTGGAGCACATGCGCCCCGGCGACATGTTCATGGGCAACGACGCCTACGAGGGCGGCGGCACGCACCTGCCCGACATCGTGCTCGCCGAGCCGGTCTTCGTCGACGGGCGTATGATCGCCTGGGCCGTCAACCTCGCGCACCACGCCGATTTCGCCGATCGCGGCCACGCGCATATCTACCAGGAAGGCCTGCGCATCCCGCCCGTGCGGCTGTATCGCGCCGGCGTGCTGCAGGAGGACGTGCAGGCGCTGGTGCTGCTGAACTGCCAAGTGCCGCGCGAGCGGCTGTCCGATCTGCGCGCCCAGATGGCCGCCAACCGGCTCGGCGTGCAGCGGCTCAACGGGCTGTGCGCCAAGTACGGCGGCGACACCGTGCTCGCCGCGAGCGAGGCGCTGCTCGACTACGCGGAACGCAAAATGCGCGCGGGCATTGCCGGCGTCCCGAACGGCACGTATTGCTTCGAGGACCGCTACGATTGTCCCGAGATCGACGGCGAACTGCCGATGCGGGTCGAGATCACCGTCGCCGGCGACGAGATCAGCCTGCGTTTCGACGCGCCGCCGCAGGTGCGCGCCGGGCTGAACATGACCTACACGGCGCTGCTTTCCACGGTCTACTACGCGGTGAAGACGGTGGTCGATCCGACCATCCTGCCCAATGCGGGCCTGGCGCGTCCGATCCGCGTCACCGCGCCCGAGGGCAGCATCGTCAACTGCGGCCATCCGGCGGCGGTGAACGGCCGGCTCGGCACGTGTCAGCGCGTCGTCGATTTGATCCACGGCGCGCTGGCCGAGGCGGTGCCCGAGCGCGTCATCGCCGCGTGCAACGGCGCCTGCTACTCGATCACCTTCGTCGGCCACCAGCCGCGCGACAACGTGCTCTGGGTTTACCTGGAAACGATCGGCGGCGGCTCCGGCGCGCGGGCGCGCAAGGACGGGCTCGACGGCGTGCACGTCCACATGACGAACACCTCGAACCTGCCCGTCGAGGCGCTGGAGATCGAGTATCCGCTCACCCTGCTGCGCTACGAATTGGTGCGGAACTCCGGCGGCTCCGGCCGGCAGCGCGGCGGCATGGGGCTGCGCCGCGTGTATCGTGCGGAGCACGAGTGCCGCGTGCGCGTTGACGGCGCCCGTCTGCTGTCCCGTCCCTGGGGCCTGTTCGGCGGCCTGCCCGGCGGCACCAGCGCGATCGAAGTGCGCGATGGCGCGGCACCGCTCGACCACGGCAGCGGCCTGCTCCGACGCGGCGAGATCATCGAAGTTATCACCGCGGGTTCGGGCGGGTATGGGCCGCCGGACGAGCGGGCGAAGCGGCAGGTCTACCGCGACCTGGCCGAAGAGCGGATCGATGCGGCGACCGCCGAGCGCGACTACGGGGTGCGGTTGTGACCGCGCGCTCCGCGCCCTCGCCCGCTGCGGCCGGGATCGGAACCGATGACGCGCTGGGCCAGGGCGTGCCGATCCATGTGATCGCCGCGACGGTGGCCGGCAACGCCCTGGAGTTCTTCGACTTCATCACCTACGCGTTCTTCGCCGTCTACATCGGCCAGGCGTTCTTTCCCGCGCGGACGCCGTTCATGAGCTTGTTGCTGTCCGTCGGCGTGTTCGGGGTGGGCTTCGTGTTCCGCCCGCTCGGCGGCGTGCTGATCGGCGCCTACGCCGACCGCGCCGGGCGTCGGCCGGCGATGCTGCTCACCATTACGCTGATCACGGTGGGCACGATGGGTCTGGCCCTCACGCCGTCCTACGCCGCCATCGGCATCGCGGCACCGCTGATCGTGGTGTTCTGCCGCCTCGTGCAGGGTTTGGCGCTGGGTGGTGAAGTCGGGCCGGCCACCTCCTTCCTGATCGAGGTCGCCCCGCCCGGGAAGCGCGGCCTGTATTCGAGCTGGCAGTCCGCCAGCCAAGGCATCGCCGCCCTCGTCGCCGGGGCGCTTGGCTTGACCTTGTCGCTCCTGCTCTCGCCCGCCGATCTCGCCGCGTGGGGCTGGCGCTTGCCTTTCCTGTTCTGCCTCGCGTTGATCCCGCTCGCGTTTTTTCTCCGGCGAGCGATGCCTGAAACGCTCGAGCGCGGGCCGGCCGGCGCCGACCCCCAACGAGCACGCCTGGTGGCACATGCCCGTCTCGTCGTGCTCGCCGTGTTGCTTATCCTGGGGGGGACGGTTTCGACCTATGTCGGAACCTACATGACCACCTATGCGATCACGACGCTCAAGTTCCCGGCTTCGACCGCCCTCGCCGTGACCGTGGTCCTCGGTTCGGCAAACCTGATCTTTGCCCTTACCGGCGGCTGGCTCAGCGATCGCTATGGTCGGCGCCCGATCATGCTGATCCCCCGTATCCTGGTGGCGGTCGTGATCTGGCCACTGTTCTGGCTGCTCAACGCGTTTCCGAGCGCGGCGACGCTGTTCCTCGCCACCGCTGTGCTCGCCGGCTTGAGCGCCGTAAGCGCGGCCGCCTCGTTGGTGGTGCTGCCTGAGCTCCTGCCACGTTCGGTTCGCGCGGCCGGTCTCTCCATCTCCTACGCGGTCGGCGTCTCTTTGTTCGGCGGCACGACCCAGTTCATCATAACCTACTTGATCGGGGTCACGGGCGACCCGACCTCGCCTGCCTGGTATGTCATCATCACGAGCGTGATAACGGTATGCGCCATGTTGGCGCTCCCGGAGAGCCGGGGCCGCACTTTGGAAAATTGACCGTGTGCCGCAACGCGCAATCGCTCGTCCGCATTGACGATTGCCATGGCGGACGAAGGCCGACCATGGCGTCGGAAGTCGTAGTCTGCAGCCGCTGTTACAGGAGTGTACGAAATCTCTCGCCCCCGACGAGCCCGCCTAGGAGTGCATGCCCCCTTGTTCTTGATGCGGGCCGGGATTGGGGTCGTTGGTTTCGGTATCGGGCGATTTGGGACGCGACGTCGCGGTGTCGTTGGCCTCGTCGCTTTCGCCCGCCAGATCCGGGTCTTCCGGAAGCCCATCGGAGGTTTTCGGCCGGTCGCTCATGTGATGACTTCCTGGAGACAGAGCTCGCCTACTTGCAGGGATTTCCGGCCTGATCGAGACGCTGGCCGGTGTTCGAGGCTGTCTGCTGGCCCGCGGTGAAACGCGGACGGCTGCTGTCGTAAACGCCGCCGGGCGTGCCGCCGCCGCCGGTCAGCCGGGGCTTGCTGGCATTGTCGACCCCGGTCTGCTCCCCTGCGGTGAAGCGGGCTCGGCTTCTGTCGTACACCCCGCCGGGCGGGCCGCCGCCGCCGGTCGGATGGGCTGCCGGCATGCACTCGGCGCTAGGCGTTTGCGCGTAGGCGCGGAAAGCGCCAAGCCAACCGCCAGCATGGACGTGAACATTGCTGTTCTCATCTGGTATCCTTCCGATCAGCCATCTCAGCTCGGCTCACCTGTCGAGCCCGGGGCCGATCCATATTCGCTGCCGTAAGTGCGAACGGGCCGCGCCGGCCGCAAGGTGACGATCAGTGATCATATCGCATTCCGGATCAAATCATCGCGCCTGCACGGCGCGGCTCCGCATCAGCGGCTGGATACGCTCGCCGAACTGATCCATCCCCACCAGGAAGTCGTCGAACGTGAGCATGATGCCGCTCGTGCCAGGCACCTCGGCCGCCTCGTCCAGCAAGCGGGCGACTGTCTCATAGGAACCCACCAGGGTGCCCATGTTGAAGTTCACCGCCGAGTCGGGAAGGTTGATGTGGCGGGCGGTGGAGCTTGCCGCCGCTGTGCTATCCGCCGCGCCCTGTTCGGCCATCCAGGCGAGCGCGTCGACATCAGTGCCGGCTTTGTAGTGCGTCCACTTCGCCATGGCGCGTTCGTCCGTCTCATCCGCGATCACCATGAACAGGACGTAGGACCCGACCTTGCGTCCGGTCTTCGCAGTCGCTGCCAGCAGGCGAGCGTTCGCGGGAGCATACGCCGTCGGGGTGTTCAAGCCGCTGCCCAGGACGAAGGTGAAATCCCCATATTCAGCGGCGAACTGCATCCCGCGCTCGCTCTGCCCGGCGCAGACGATCTTGATGGGCTGCGACGGCCGCGGGCTCAGGCGGCAGTCGTCCATCGTGAAGTAGCTGCCCTTGAAGTCGGATCTTCCCGCCCCCACAGCTCCTGCATCACCCGGACGTACTCCGAGCTGTACTCGTAGCGACGGCCGAAGTGCTCGTTCCCGGGCCACAGGCCCATTTGGTCATACTCGGCCTTCTGCCAGCCGGACACGATGTTGATGCCGAACCGGCCCGGCGCGATGCTGTCGATCGTCGAAGCCATCCGCGCGACGATCGCGGGCGGCATGGTCAGCAGGGCGACGGATGCGTAGAGCCGGATCCGTTCGGTGACGGCGGCAAGCCCCGCCATCAAGGTGAACGATTCGAGGTTGTGGTCCCAGAACTCGCTCTTGCCGCCGAAGCCGCGCAGCTTGATCATCGAGAGCGCGAAGTCGAGACGATAGCGTTCCGCTTTCTCGACCACGCGCCTGTTCAGGTCGAACGTCGGCATGTATTGCGGCGAGGTGGTGGAGATCAGCCATCCGTTGTTGCCGATCGGGATGAAGACGCCGATGTCCATCGCGAGCCCCTCGCTTTTCGTTCGTAAGCCCGAGCAAGATCGATGCCAGCGTAGACGCCTGCCGCACGGCCGCATGGCGGTGACCGCGCCCGATTGCGCGCCGATCGCCCCCAACGTAAATCGGTCGCGGGAGGAGCGCCATGACCCAACGAACGCCGAAAGGTGCCTGGCCGGTCGCGGTGATGTTGTTCGGCTACATGCTGGTCAATTTCGCCGACAAGGCCGTCGTCGGCTTGGCGGCGGTGCCGATCATGAAGGAGTTGAGCCTGACGCCGAAGCAGTTCGGGCTGCTCGGATCGGCGTTCTTCCTGCTGTTCTCCGTCTCCGCCGTGATCGTGGGCTTCGTCGCCAACCGCCGGCCGACGAAATGGATCCTGCTGGTCCTGGCGCTGTCCTGGGCGGTGGTGCAATTCCCGATGCTGTTCTCGGTCGGTTTCGGCACTCTGCTCGTCTGCCGCGTGCTATTGGGCGTCGGCGAAGGCCCCGGCGGCGCGGTCGCGACGCACGCGGTCTACAAATGGTTCCCCGACGAGAAGCGGACGCTGCCGACCGCGTTCCTGTCGCAAGGGGCGGCGTTCGGCGTCATCGTCGCCTTGCCGGCGCTGAACTGGCTCATCGTCCACGTCTCCTGGCACTGGGCGTTCGGCGCGCTCGGGATCGTCGGCCTGATCTGGGCGGCGGCGTGGTTTGTCATCGGCAGCGAGGGACCGCTGTCGGATGCGCCGGCGATGGCCCTCGGCGGCGCGCGCGTGCCGTATTCCAAGCTGCTCCTGAGCCGGACGTTCATCGGCGCCGTGTTGGCCTGTTTCGGCGCCTACTGGTCGTTATCGGTCGGGCTGACCTGGTTCACGCCGTTCATCGTCAAGGGCCTCGGCTTCTCCCCTGGGTGATCGGCGCGATCACGGTGATCAGCGCCGGCGTGGCCTCGCAGGCGCTGGTCGGACGCGGCGTGAGCACCCGCACCGCCCGCGCGGTGCTCGGCACCATACCGATGATCGTCGGCGCCGGCCTGTTGCTCCTGCTTCCCATGGTGGGCGACGGGGCGGCGGAGATCGTGCTGCTGATGCTGGGGACCGGGCTGACCGGGCCGATCTACGTCGTGTGCGCGCCGATGCTGAGCGAGTTCACCCCGGTCGCGCAGCGCGGCGCGGTGATCGCCATTTTCGGCGCGATCTACACGTTCTCCGGCATCCTCGCCCCGTATGTGAACGGCAGCCTCATCGAGGGCGCGGCGACCCCGCTCGCGGGTTATCATACCGGGTTCCTGCTCTGCGCCGCGATGCAGATCGCCGGCGGGCTGGCCGGGCTCGCGCTGATGTGGCCGCAAGCGGACCGGGCGCGGATCGCCCGGCTGCGCACGCACGTCGATCCGCTGCAAGCGGTGCGCGCCTCATAGGGAGCCCTCGACGCGGATGAGGGCGTCCAGCAGGCTGACCGTCCCACCCTCGATGATCCGGGCGGTGATGCCGCCGTGGCCGCGGACGGCGTTGTAGCCGCCCACGCCGAGAACCTCCTCCATCCTCGAGCAGGGCTGGCAGAGGCCGGTGCCCTCCAGCACCGCGCCGCCGAGCCGAAACCGCGCGTGCGCCAGCGCGACCAGGTTGACGCCCGAGGTCACTATGTTGCGGCGGAGCAGCCCCGGTTCGATGGCATCACGGCAGAGATACGCGGCGATGGCCACGAGATGCTCGGCCCCGATCAGCGTGACCTGACGCGAACGGCTCGTGCGGCTGGAATAATGATCCCCCGCCAACCCGCCATCCGGATCGAGCGTCGCGGCCTCGACCGGTTGCGGCGCCGCCCGCCGGGCCGGGCGCAGCCCGATCCAGCGCACCACGCCGGGCCGCGCCGGCGCGGCGATGAGCCGGGCCAGCGGCGAGGACGGGTTCAGCCCGGCCAAGGGTTGGCGGCGCCAAGCCGGGGGTCGTCCGCCGGGAGCCATAAATGCCCGGCGAGCGAGTATCCGTCGCGGCAGGAGATCGACGCCGGCTCGGCGACGACTTCCTTGGTCAGTCGAAGCCCGACGGCGGCACGAAGCCGTGCCAGTCCTTTTCCAGCAGCTTGGCGACCGTGATCGTCGTCCGGTCGCCGTACAGCGGGCCGACGATCTGCATGCCGACCGGCAGGCCGGCCTTGGTGAACCCGATCGGGGCGCTGGTCGCCGGCAGGTGGAACGCCCCGGTCAGGCCGGGCCAGAAACACAAATCATTGTAGTGGATCTCCCGGCCGTCCACCGTCAGGCGACGCTTTGACAGCGGGTCGTCCTGGCGATGCGGCAGCGCGGCCGTCGCGAGCGCGGGGCAAAGCAGCACGTCCCAGCTCTGGAAGAACGCCCCCCAGGCGCGCATGATCTGGTGGCGGCGCTCGTTAAGGCGGAGCCAGTCCCGGTGCGTCAGATCGGCGGTCCGCGCCATGACTGCCTCGGCGCTCATGTCGTCGGTGGAATAGCGCTTGGCGGCTTCGCGCATCGCCGCGATCCTCTCGTCGTCCAGGCGCCCGCTCAGGGCCGCGCTCATCAAGCGCAGGAAGATGTGGAACGCCTCGGTCGGGTCGAATGCGGGCCGGGCGGCGCTGCTCACCTTGGCCCCCTGTCGGCGGAGGAACGCGCCGACCGCCCCGATGAGCGCAATGATCTCGGGGTCGGTCGCCTGCCCGGGCTGCTCCGCCCAGATGGCGACCCGCAGCCCCTCAAGGCTTTGCATCGGCGGTGCGGGCAACTGCAGGCTCAGCCCGGTCTCCGCCTCGTCCGGCCGGCCCAGCAGTCCGAGGCCGAGCGCGAGGTCGTCGGCGGAGCGGGCCAGCGGGCCGATCACCGAGATGTCCGTCATCGCGGCGGCGTCGAACAGCGCGTGCCCGCGCGGCGGCAGCAGCCCCCAGGTCGGCTTGTGGCCGTAGACGCCGCAGAACGCCGCCGGCACCCGGATCGAGCCGGCGATGTCGCTGCCGATCTCGAACCCGGTCAGCCCGGCCGCCAGCGCCGCCGCCGACCCGCCCGACGAGCCGCCCGGCGTGTGCTCCAGGTTCCACGGATTGTTCGTAGTCCCGTAGATCGGGTTGTAGCTCTGCCAATCGCCGAGCCCGACCGGCACGTTGGTCTTGCCGAACACGATCGCGCCGGCCGCCTCCAGACGTTGGACCGCGAGCGCGCTTGCGGCCGCCCGGTGCTCGCGCCGGTCCTCGAAGCCCCACGTCGTGGGCAGGCCGGCGACGTCGTAGCTTTCCTTGGTGGTCATCGGCACGCCGTAGAGCGGGCCGGAGCCGTCGTCCTTGGCGCGCTTGCGGTCGAGCGCCTTGGCCCGCTTGCGCGCCCGCTCGAAGTCGCGGACCACGATGGCATTCAGCCGCGGGTCCAACCGCTCGACCCGCTCGATGGTGTGGTCGAGCAGTTCGAGGCAGCCGATCCGGCCGCGCCGGACCAGGGCCGCGAGGCTGCGGGCGGAGGAGAAAACGAGTTCGGTCACGCGGGTCAGCCCATCGACGAGTTGAAGGCTCCGCCGTCGAGCAGCAGGTTCTGCCCGACGATGAACCCGGAGGAGGCGGCGCAAAGAAAGGCGCAGGCGTCGCCGAACTCCGCCGGGTCGCCGACCCGTCCCGCGATGCCGTTCTTGGCCCGCTCGGCGATGATCTCGTCGACCGGGCGATTGGATGCGCGCGCCGCCTCGGCCGCGCCGCCGCGCAGCCGGTCGGTCAGGAACGGGCCGGGCAGCAGGTTGTTGATGGTGACGTTGTGCCGCGACATCTGGCGCGCGAGGCCGGCGACGAAGCCGGTGAGGCCGGCGCGGGCGCCGTTGCTCATGCCGAGTTCCGGGATGGGCGATTTCACCGAACCCGAGGTGATGTTGACGATGCGGCCGAACCGGCGCTCCGCCATGCCGTCGACCACAGCTTTGATCATGAAGATCGGCGCCAGCATGTTGGCGTCGATCGCGGCGATCCACTCGTCGCGGCCCCAGTGGCGGAAGTCGCCGCGCGGCGGCCCGCCGGCGTTGTTGACCAGGATGTCGGGGTTAGGGCAGGCCTCGAGCACCGCGGCCCGGCCGGCCTCGGTGGCGATGTCGCCGGGGATGGGCGTCACCGTGGCGGCGGTGCCGCGGCGGATCTCGGCGGCGGTGGCCTCCAATGTCTCGCGCGTGCGGGCGGTGATCCAAAGCTCGACCCCCTCGCGGCCGAGCGCGATGGCGCAGGCGCGGCCGAGCCCCTTGCTGGCCGCACAGACGATTGCCTTGCGGCCGCGCAATCCCAGATCCATGCCGGTTCCTCCCTGTCAGACGGCGATCGCTTGCAGCCGTTCGCGCATCGCGTCCGGTATCGGTTGCGGGCGCTGCGTCTCGCTCTCCACCAGCACGTGAATGAAGTAGCCCTCGGCCGCCGCTTCGTGCTCGCCTTCGCGGAACACCGCGATCTCATAGCGGATCGAGCTGCCGCCGATCCTCGCCACGCGCAAACCGACATCGATCCGGTCGGGGAACGCGATCGAACTATGGTAGCGGCACTGCACCTCGGCCACCACGCAGCGCAGCGGCCCGTCAAGCAGGTCGATCCCGGCGTGCGTCATCTCGAAATACGTTACGGCGGTGTCGAAGAAGGAGAAGTAATTGACGTTGTTGACGTGGCGAAAGGCGTCGTTGTCCATCCAGCGCGTGGTCAAGGGATGGAAATGCCGGTAGTCGGCGCGGGTTCCGGGCGGAGTGCGGTTCATGCAGGCTTGGCTCGTCTCGGCGGGCGGGTCCGACTAGACCTTTTGCCCCGCGCCGTCCACTGGGCTAGACGCCGCCCCGTGTTGCCCGGAGCCTTCCATTGCACCGTCTCGTCTTGCTCGCCGCCCTGCTGACCCCGGGATTTGCCCAGGCCCACGCAATCCTGATGGCGAGCCAGCCGGAGCTGGGCGGCACCGCGGCGCCGGGGCCGGTCGCGATGCAGTTCCGCTTCAACAGCCGGATCGATCGCGGCCGCTCCCGGCTCACCTTGACCGCCCCCGACGCCGGCCAATCCGTGCTGCCCATCGCCGCCGACACCGCGCCCGACATCCTGCGGAGCACGGCGAACCTGCAGCCGGGCGACTACACGGTGCGTTGGCAGGTGCTGGCGGTCGACGGGCACATCACGCGCGGCGACGTGCCGTTCAGCGTCAAGGCGCGGTAGCGCATGGCCCTGCTCGTCGACCTGTTCGGCTACCTCAGCATCCTCCTGCACGGATTGACGATTGTCGCGCAGTCCATGACCTTGGGCGGGGTGCTGTTCATCGCCCTGCTCGCCCGGCCGCTGTGCCGGCGGCTGGGCGACCCGGGTGCCGCGATCCTGCGCGGCAGCGTGCGCGTCGCCGCCTGGAGCGCGCTGGCCCTGGTGGCGTGCGAGGCCGCGACCGTGGCACTGCAGGCCGCCGTGCTGGTCGGCACCATCGAGCTGCCGGTGCTCGACACGCTCGGCGCCGATTTCGCGATCGCCGGCATGGTCAAGACGGCCGCCGCGGCGCTGATCGGGCTGCTGCTCGCGGTGCGGCGCACGCGGGCGCCGGTCGCCCCGCTCCTGGTGCTCGCCGGCATCGAGCTCGCCGCCGCCACGCTGACCACGCATGCCGCCGCCCGGCTGGACAACCGGGGCGTGCTGCTGCTGGTCGAGGGGCTGCACCAGCTCGGCGCCGCGATCTGGGTCGGCGGGCTGCCCTGCTTCATTTTGGCGCTGGCGCGGGTGCGGGACGGCGCGGGCTGGCGGCTGGTCGGTGCCCGCTACTCGCGCATGTCGATGGCCGGCGTGGCCTGCATCCTGCTCAGCGGTGCGGTCATGAGCCTGTTCTACATCGGCGACTGGCAGGGCTTCTACGGCACCGCGTTCGGCGTGATGGTGGGCGCCAAGATCGCCATGTTCCTGATGCTGCTCGGCCTCGGCGGGATGAATTTTCTCGCCGTCGAGCGACTGCGCGCAAACCCTCGCGCCTCGGTGGTCCGGCTCAAGCGCTTCGCCGAGGTCGAGGCCGGGATCGGCTTCACCATCTTCTTCGCCGCCGCCTCGCTGACCTCGGTGCCGCCGGCGATCGACCTGACCCAGGACCGCGTGACGTTCCACGAGATCGTCGAGCGCAACACACCGCAATGGCCGCGTCTGGTCTCGCCGGACCACGACGCGCTTGCGTTGCCCGCGTTGCAGGACAAGCTCGACCGGCAGGCGGCGCAAACCCACACGCGGACCGCCGAGGCGTTCACCCCGGGCTCGGGCGTGCTGCCGCCGCGCTATCCGGCCGACATCGCCTGGTCGGAATACAACCATCATTGGTCGGGCCTGTTCGTGCTCGCCATCGGCGCGCTTGCCTTGCTCAACCAGGCGGGGGTGCGATGGGGGCGGCACTGGCCGCTGCTGTTCCTCGGGTTGGCCGGGTTCCTGTTCGTCCGCTCCGATCCGGAGAACTGGCCGCTCGGCCACATCGGCCTGATCGAGAGCCTGCGCGACGTCGAGGTGTTGCAGCACCGCGTGTTCGTGCTGCTGCTGGTCGGGTTCGCCTTCTTCGAGTGGCGCGTCCGCACCAGCGCGCGCCCGCATCCGCGCGCCGCACTGGTGTTCCCGCTGATGTGCGCGCTCGGCGGGGCGCTGCTGCTGACCCATAGCCACGCCATCGCCAACGTGAAGGACGCGCTGCTGATCGAGCTGACCCACACCCCGCTGGCGCTCGCCGCCGTGTTGGCCGGGTGGTCGCGCTGGCTCGAGTTGCGGCTGGACCGGCCGGGGAACCGCATCGCCGGCTGGGTATGGCCGGTTTGTCTGCTGTTCATCGGGCTGCTGCTGCTATCGTATCGCGAGGCATAGGCGCGGGAGGGGCATGAACGGCAGAACGCCAGAGACGCGCCTCATCGGCTGGATGCGGGCCGCGCAGGAGGGGGACGCCGAGGCCTACCGGACGCTGCTGCGCGCCTGCCTGCCGGTGATCGCCGCCACCGCGCGGGGGCAGGGGGTGCGGGGCGACCGGGTGGACGACGTGGTGCAGGAGACGCTGCTCACTATCCACCGGGCGCGCGCGACATACGATCCGGCGCGGCCGTTCCTGCCCTGGCTGCGCGCCATCGCCGAGCGGCGGGCGATCGACGCGCTGCGCCGGCACGGGCGGCACGCGGCCCGCGAGGTCCACGATCCGATATCCTACGAGGCCGAGCCGAGTAACGGCCGCGCCCCCGGCGACGCACTGGATGCACAGGACCGCGCGCGGAGGCTGCGGGAGGCGGTGGCGAAACTACCGGATGGTCAGCGGCAGGCGGTCGAGCACCTGGCGCTTGCGGAGCGCTCGCTCGATGAAACGGCCGCGCTGACCGGTCGTGGCAAGGGCGCGCTGAAGGTTAATCTGCATCGCGCGTTGAAGTCGCTGCGGGTGCGGCTCTCGGGAGACACCGATGTCTGACACCGCGCTGAACGAGGCCTTGATCGAGCGGCTGGCCGCCGGCCTCGGGCCGGTTCGCCGCCTGCGGCCGCCTGGCCTGCAGGCGCTCGCCTGGTTCGGGGTCGCGGCGGCGATCGGCTTGGCGCTGAGCCCGCTGGCCGACTTCGCGGCCGTCCGCGCGCGGCTGACGGCGGCCCCCGACATGTGGCTCGCCGTCCTCGGCTCCACGCTGACGGCGGCCGCCGCGGCGTACGCGGCGTTTCAGACCGGCCTGCCCGATCGCAGCCCGCGCTGGGCGTGGCTGCCGGTGCTGCCCGCGGCATTGTGGGTCGGGGCGAGCGGGGCCGGCTGCCTGCGCGGCTGGCTCCAGATCGGCCCGAATCCGGTCCCGATGGCCGAGATGCAGCTCTGCTTCGTGTTCATCCTCGGCCTGTCCCTGCCGTTGGCCGCCGCGCTCGCCGCCATGCTGCGCTGGGCCTGTCCGTTGCGGCCGGGCCTGACCGCGGTGCTGGCCGGCCTCGCCTCCGCCGCCGCGGCGGCGACCTTGCTCAACCTGTTCCATCCGTTCGATGCTGCCGCGACCGACCTCACCATCCACGCCATCGCGGTGGCGGCCGTGATCGGGGCCAACCGGCTGCTCGGCGGGCGGCTGTTCGGCAGCACGTAACTGCCGAAAGCACACCGGCGAACTGGGGAGCATGACGGATCACCCGACCCGAACGACTGGATCGCGTTCCCGATCGCCCGAATCCGGGCTGGCGGCGGCGCGCGGATTGCCCGGATCCGGGCTCTCCGACCCGCTATCATTGCCCATATCCGGGCTCTCTCCCTCCCCCCTTGCGGGGGAGGGCCGGGGTGGGGGGCTCGGGCGCCGCGCCGCCTTGGCGCTCCTGCTCGCCGGCGTCGCGAGCAGGGCGAGGGCAGCCGAGGGCCGCGCCGCGATCCCCGATCTGGCGATTTCCTGCGACGCGACCTTGAAACCCGCGCTGCGCCGGGTGGCCGCCTTGTTCTCTGCCCGAACCCGGGCGCCGGTGCATCTGTTCTCGGCCCCGCCGATGCTGATGCTGGCGCAGATCGAGCGGCAGACGCAGACCGATCTCCTGATCACGGTGGCCGGGGCGCTGGATGACGGCGCGCAACGGAAGCTGATCAAGCCGGAGACGCGCATCGGCAGTTGGCGCAACGGGCTGGTGATCGCCGGGCGTCAGGGCGACGCGCCGGGAGGCGACGTCCTGCAGCGCCTCGGCGACGGCCGCTTCGCGGTCACCGACCCGACGCTGGAAGAGACCTTCGACGGACCTGCGGTGCTGGCGAAGCTCGGGCTGGCGGAAAAGCTGGGTCCTCGCCTGATCGGCGCCGCGACCACCGCCGAAGTGGTCTTCCTGATCAAGCGCGGCACGGCGCGGCTCGGGCTGGTGCAGCGCACCGACGTGCGCGCCGACCCCGCCCTTGCGGTTGTCATGGAGGTGCCGGACGGAGCCTATGCGCCGATCGTCTACGGCGCCGCCGCGGCGTCGCCGGTGGCGAGCCCGAACGCGCAAGCCTTCCTCGACTTTCTCGGATCGGAGCAGGCACGCAACCAGCTCCGATCCGACGGATTGGAGATCGTTACATGACAGAGCTCGACGTGCAGCGTCATCCCTTGATCGTGCGCATCGCGCACTGGGTGCTGGCGCTGTCGATCTTGGTGATGATCGGCAGCGGCTGGCGCATCTACAACTCCTCGCCGATCTTCCCCTTCAGCTTCCCCGCCGCGATCACGCTCGGCGGCGACGTGTCGAAGGCGCTGTCACGGCATAACGATCCCGGCGTCGCGAGCGCCATCGCCTGGCATTTCGCCGGTATCTGGCTGCTGTTCGCGAGCTTCGCGCTATTCCTCGCGCACGGTGTCATCTCCGGCGATTTCCGCCGCGACTTCCTCCCGGTCGGTCCGCGCGCGTTCACCCGCGATTTCATCGCCGCGGCGCGGTTCAAGCTCGAGCACCGGCTGGGGCACTACAACGCGGTGCAAAAAGTTTTCTACTGGGGTGCGCTGTTCGCCGTCGCGATGATGATCCTGTCGGGTCTCGCGATTTGGAAGCCGGTGCAGCTGCACCCGCTCGAGTTGCTGTTCGGCGGCTTCCAGGGTGCGCGGATTGTGCATTTCCTGTTCATGACCGCGATCACGTTGTTCCTGCTCGTGCATGTCGCCCTCGTGATCCTGGTGCCGCAAACCTTCATCGCGATGACCCTGGGCCGCGCCTCCCATCCGGCGCCGCGGAAGGAGCGATCTGCTTGAGCGACATCGATCGACGCAAGCTGCTGCGTGGCGGGATGAGCCTCGGCGCGCTCACCTTGTTGACCGGCTGCGACCTCAGCGACAGCAACGCCGTGCAGCGCACGCTGCACGCGTTCTCGCGCTGGAACGATCGCGTGCAGGCGGCGCTGTTCAGCGAAACCAAGCTGGCGCCGACCTTTCCCGAGTCCGAGGCGGTGAAGGACTTCCGCTACAACGCCTGGTATCCGCCCGACAAGGCGCCGAAACTCGAGGCTGCCGACTACCGGCTGCAACTCGCCGGGCTGATCGGTGACAAGCGGCCCTGGACGGTCGAGCAACTCCACGCCTTGCCGCAGCAAAGCCAGGTTACGCGGCATGTCTGCGTCGAGGGCTGGAGCATGATCGGCAAATGGACCGGCACGCCGCTGCGCGCCTTCCTCGAACGGATCGGAGCCGACACGACCGCGAAATATGTGGGTTTCGAGTGCGCCGACGGCTATTACGAGAGCATGGATATGCCGACGGCCTTGCATCCGCAAACCATCATGGCATTCAAGCTGTCCGACGAGACGTTGCCGCCGAAATACGGCTATCCGTTCAAGATCCGGGTGCCGACCAAGCTCGGCTTCAAGAATCCGAAATGGGTGGTTGCGATGTACGTGACCAACAAGGAACCGCCCGGGTTCTGGGTCGACCGGGGCTACAACTGGTTCAGCGGCAGCTGAATGCCGACGACGGGCCGAGCCGATATCTGCGCCATCGCGGTGATGGCGAAGGTGCCGCAGCCCGGACGGTCGAAGACGCGGCTGGTGCCGCCGCTGACGCCCGAGCAGGCATCGGCGCTGAGCGCCGCCTTCCTGCGCGACGTGACGGAGAACATCGCGCTGGCGGCGAGGCAGCATCCGATCCACGGTTCCATCGCCTACGCGCCGGCGGGGCTCGAGCCGCTGTTCGCGGGCCATCTCGCGCGCGGCACCGGGTTCGTGCTGGCGGACGGCAACGTCGATCTGCCGCCCGGCGTGCGCGGCTTCGGCAAATGCCTGCTGCACGCGATCCAGTCGCTGCTCGGCGACGGCTACGGGTCCGCCTGCGTGTTGAACTCGGACAGCCCGACCTTGCCCACCGCGTCGCTCGAACGCGCCGCCGTCGCGCTGGCCGCACCAGGCGAGCGCGTCGTGCTCGGCGCGGCCGAGGACGGCGGCTACTATCTGCTCGGCCTGAAACGCGCACGGGCGCGCATGTTCGAGGACATCGACTGGAGCACCGACCGCGTGGCGGACCAGACGCGCGCACGTGCACAGTCGCTCGGCCTGCCGGTGGTCGAGCTCGACCCCTGGTACGACGTGGACGACCACGCGGCGCTCAACCGGCTGGTGGCCGAACTCGATGCTGGAGCCCCGCGGCCCGGCTATGCCGCGCGCGCGACGTCCGCCTGCATCGACCGGCTCGGCCTGCGGCGGCTGCTCGGCCTGGCGGCTTGACCGGCGGCCTGCGCGCGCTTGCCGGCCTCGGCGTCCTGCTCATCGCACTCACCAGCGCGGGCTTGGCCGTGCACATCCCCGGCGCCGAGAGCGTGGGCAGCATTCCGCGCACCGGGCTGTTCATCGCGCTGATGGCGCTGGCCGGCGCCGCCTACCTCGCCGCCGCCGGCCTCGTGCTGCGCCGAGCGATGCCGCGCGGCGCGCTGTGGCTCGTGCTCGGCGTCGCGCTGGCGATGCGCGCCCTCGTGCTGCCGGCGTATCCGTTCCTGTCGAGCGACGTGTTCCGCTACGTGTGGGACGGGCGGGTGCAGAACGCGGGGATCAATCCGTACCGTTACATCCCCGCCGATCCCGCGCTGGCCGGGCTGCGCGACGCGGCGATCTACCCGCACGTCAACCGGCGGGACTACGCGCCGACGATCTATCCGCCGATGGCGCAGATCGTGTTCCGCGCCGTCGCCGCGGTCAGCGAGACGCCGGTCGCGATGAAGGCGGCGATGGTGGGATGCGAGGCGCTGGCGGTCGGCTGCATCCTCGCACTGCTGCGACGCGCGGAGCTGCCCCCCGCCCGCGTGCTGATCTACGCGTGGAACCCGCTCGCCGTGTGGACCTTTGCCGGCAACGGCCACATAGACGGCGCGGCCGTCGGCCTGATCGCGCTGGCCCTGGCCGCGCGCGCGCGGCGACGCGACGGCTGGGCGGGCGCCGTGCTGGGCGCCGCCGCACTGGTGAAATTCCTGCCCGCCGTGCTGGCGCCCGCGCTGTGGCGGCGCTGGAATTGGTGGTTCGTCGCGTGGTTCGCGGCGGCAGTCGCGGGGCTCTACGCCGCCTACGCCGATGTCGGCTGGCGCGTGTTCGGCTTCCTGTCGGCCTACGGCGGCGAGGAGGGCCTCAGCGACGGCGGCGGCGTCTGGCTGTTGGCCGGATTGTCGCGACTGGTGGCCTTGCCATCCTTCGCGGGACCGGCATATCTGGCGTTCGTCGCCGTGGGGATGGCGGCACTCGGCGGCTGCGTCGCGTTCGCTGGGCGCTGGCCGGACGGCGCCCGCGACGACACAGTGCGCGTTTGCTCGGCGTCTTGCATCCTTGCTTTCGCCACAATCGTGGCGCTTAGCCCGCATTACCCGTGGTATTTCGTCTGGCTCGCGGTGCCAGCCTGCGTCGCGCCGCATCGCGCCGTGATCTGGCTTTCGGTGGCGCCGCTGCTGCTCTATCTCGATCCGTTGCACGAAAGGTTCATCTGGGCGTCGCTGGTCTACGTCCCGGCGCTCTCGTTGGCATGGTTCGAGCTGAAACAATTCCTCGGCGCCCGCCGTCTCGCGCGCCCCGCCAAGTGACAAGGAACGATTGATGTCAACCACCGCGCTGAAAGATCCGCGCCGATACTTCGAGCAGGTCGGTCCGCAACGCGATGCCGTCGCCGTCGAACCGCCGGTCTGTTTGTATCTCGAGACGACAAACCGCTGCAACCTGCTGTGCGAGACCTGTCCGCGCACCTTCGAGGCGCTCGAGCCGCCGGCCGACATGAGCTGGGAGCTGTTCACCCGGATCGTCGACCAGGTGCCGAACCTGCAACGCGCGGTGCTGCACGGCGTCGGCGAGCCGATGCTGGTCAAGGCGCTGCCGCGCATGATCCGCTACCTCAAGGCGCGCGGCGTCTACGTGCTGTTCAACACCAACGGGACCTTGCTCAACCCGAAGAAGTTTCAGGAGCTGATCGACACCGGCCTCGATGAGCTGCGCGTCTCGGTCGACGCCGCCGACGCGGCGACCTACAAGCAGGTGCGCGGCAAGGACTTCTTCCACCGCATCGTGCGCGACGTCGGCAAGTTCATCGCCTTTCAGAAGCAGGCCGGCGCGACGACGCCGCGTGTCTCGCTCTGGCTGACCGGCCTGAAGGAGACGGTGCAGCAGCTCCCCGAGTTCGTCCGCATGGCGGCGTCGATGGGCGTGCGCGAGGTGCATCTGCAACGCCTGGTGTTCGACGAGGCCGGTTTCGGCATGGCGCGGCCGGACAGTTCGCTGTTCGAGCAGACCCGCGCCGAGGAGCAGGCCGCGATCGACGCCGCGGTCGCGCTCGGCGTCACGCTCGGCGTCCTGCTCGACGCGTCGGGCGCCACCGAGCCCGGCCTCAGCCTCAAGCAGCAGACCGAAGACAAGCCCTGGGCGACCTGCCGGCGTCCCTGGTCGCTGATGTATTTCACCGCGCACGGCCGCGCGCTACCGTGCTGCATCGCGCCGTTCTCCGCGCGCGGCTACGAGAACTACACGCTGGGCGATGCGACGCAGCAGGATCTGCGCGACATCTGGAACGGCCAGGCCTACCAGGATTTCCGCGAGAACCTGCTTGGCGACATGCCGCCCAAGCCTTGCCAGAACTGCGGCCTGCGCTGGAGCCTGTGAGCCCGCCCACCCCTCCCCTAACTCCTCCCGCAAGGGGAGGGGGACTCGCCTCCTCCTCCCCTTGCGGGAGGAGGTCGGGAGGAGGGGTAAACGTCTGCGCCATCATCCCCGTGCTCGACGAGCAAGGCGCCATCGGCCCCACCGTCGCCGGCCTGCCGCGCGAATGGGTCGGCACGATCCTCGTCGTCGACGGCGGCAGCCGCGACAACACGGCGGCCGAAGCCGAGGCGGCCGGCGCCGAAGTGCTCCTCGAACGTTCCCGCGGCTACGGCCGTGCCTGCGCCTCGGGCGTCGAGCGTGCGCGCAGCCTGGGCGCCGAGGTCGCGCTGTTCCTCGACGGTGACGGCGCCGACGCGGTGGAGCAGGCCGGCCGCATCGTCGCCCCGGTGCTCGAAGGCCAAGCGGATTTCGTCCTTGCCACGCGCACGCGCGGCCCGCGCGAACCCGGCAGCATGGGCGCCCATCAGGTGCTCGCCGGCCGCCTGATCGGCCGCGCCATCGGGCTCCTGAGCGGCGTGCGCTACACCGACATGTGCGCCTTCCGCGCCATCCGGCTCGACGCGCTGGCGCGACTCGATATGCGCGAGATGACGTATGGCTGGAACCTCGAGATGCAGATGCGCGCCGCCCATGCGGGGCTGCGCATACGCGAGGTGCCGCTGCCCTACCGCCGCCGCATCGCCGGCAAGAGCAAGGTGTCGGGCAATCTGCGCGGCACGGTGCGCGCCGGGACGCGCATCACGCAGACGCTGCTGCGCGTCGCCGCCGAGATGCGCCGCGCAGCGTAACCCGGTCTACGACCCCGCGCCGAGTTCCGCCCGCACGAGCTGCACCCAGTAGGCCGCGCCGAGGCTCAGGATCTCGTCGTTGAAATCGTACTCCGGCGTGTGGACCATGTGATACGCGCCGTCCGCCCCGACACCGTTGCCGATGAAAATGAACCCGCCGGGCCGCTGCTCGAGCATGTAGGAGAAATCCTCCGATCCCATGACCGGGCGCACGTCGGGATCGACATGCTCCGCCCCGACCAGCGCCGCGGCGGCCTTGACGGAAACCGCCGTCTGCTCGGCGTGCGTGACCAGCGGCGGGTAGCGCCGGTCGTAAACGACGTCGGCCGTGCAACCGAAGCTGGCCGCCTGCGCTTGGGCGAGTTCGCCGAGGCGCCGCTCCATCAGGTCGCGTATCCTCGGGCTGTAGGAGCGTGCCGTGCCGGTCAGCACGACCTGCGAGGGGATGATGTTGGGCGAGCCGGGATCGCCGCCCTCGATGGAACCCACGCTGACCACCGCCGTGTCGGTGGCCGGGACGTTGCGGCTGACGATGGTCTGCAAGGCCAGGATGAAATGCGCGACGGAAAGCGTCGCGTCGGTCGCCAGGTGGACGCCGGCGCCGCCATGCCCGCCGGTGCCGCGAAACGTCACCTTCCACGCGTCGCTGGCGGCCATGAACGGGCCGGTGCGGGTGCGGAACTCGCCCACCGGGATGCCCGGCATGTTGTGCATCCCGTACACGGCATCGACCGGGAAGCGATCGAACAGGCCCTCCTCGACCATCTCGCGACCGCCGCCCAGGCCTTCCTCGGCGGGCTGGAAGATGAAGCTCACCGTGCCGCCGAAATCCGGGTGCTCGGCCAGGTAGCGGGCCGCGCCCAGCAGCATCGCGGTGTGCCCGTCATGGCCGCAGGCGTGCATCTTGCCCGCGATGGTCGAGCCGTGCGCGCGGCCGGCGACCTCGGTGATATGCAGCGCGTCGAGATCGGCGCGCAGGCCGATCGCGCGCTGCCCGGGGCGATTCCCCGTCAGCGTGGCGACCACGCCGGTCCGCGCGATGCCCTCGGTGACTTGCAGGCCCCAGCCGCGCAGCCGCTCGGCGACGATGCCGGCGGTCCGGGTCTCGGTGAACCCGACCTCCGGATGGCGATGCAGGTCGCGCCGGATGTCGGTCAGCTCGGGCTCGAACGCCTTCAGTTCGGCGATCAACGGGGCATCGGTCATCGCGACATCTCCAATCAGGTAAGCGTCATTAAGGCAGCGGCGGCTGGCCCGCCAGACCACGCAAGCGCGGCAGCAGGATCAGATCCCAAGGGCTCGGCATCTCGCCGACCGGCACATGCACGAGGGCGGGGGCGTTCAGCGCGAACGCGTCGCGCACCGCGCGCTCCAGTTCGTCGGCGGTGCGGGCGCGGAACGCGGCGACGCCGAAGCTTTCGGCGAAGCGGACGAAATCCGGGTTGGCGAGGTCGGCCGCGATCTGCCGGTTGCCGTAGGCTTGCTGCTGGATGCGCCGGACATTGCCGAACGCTCCGTCATCAAACACCACCACCACTACCGGCAGCTTGTGGCGCACCGCCGTCGCCAGCTCGCCGGCCTGATACATGAAGCCGCCGTCCCCGGCGATCGCCAGCACTTTCCGGCCCGGCAGCGCCGCCTGCGCGCCCAGGGCGGTGCCGTAGCCCCAACCAAGGTTGTCCTGGTAGCCCGGCGAGAGAAACGTGCGCGGCCGGGTAACCGGGAAGGCGAGGCGGGTGAGGAACCCCACCTGGGTCACCTCCTCGACGAAGATGCCGTCCGCCGGCAACGCGGCGCGCAGGGCACGGACGAAGCCCATCTGCGGCTCGAGCCGGGCCAGGCGCTCGGCGAACCAGGCGCGCACCGGAGCCAGGTCGCGCGGCGGCCGGGCGGGGCGGGGCGGGAGTGCGGCAAGCAGCGCACGAAGCGCGGGCGCGGCATCGGCCACCAGCGCGACGGCCGGCGGGCGGAGCCGCCCAGGCTCTTCCGCGTCGATGTCGAGGCGCACGACGGGCAGCTGCTCGTCGACCCCCCAGTTGCCCTGCTGCCAATACAGCCGCGTGCCGACGGCGAGCACCGCGTCGGCGTCCTGCCACAGTCGGTGCCCTTCCGGGAACGAGACGGCGAGGCGGTGCGTGGTCGGGATCGCGCCGCGGCCGCGCCTAAAACTGCACACCGGCGCCTCGAGCGCCTCGGCGATGGCTTGCAGCTCCGGCCCGGCGTCGAGCGCGCCGCCGCCGGCGACGATGATCGGCCGCTCGGCCCGGCCCAGCAGGTCGGCGGCCCGCGCGATCGCCGCCTCGTCGACCGGCGGCGTTTCAGGCGCCTCAATAGGGGGAAACGCGACCGGGCCGGCGGCGCCCCACACGTCGATGCCGCACTCCAGCGCCACCGGCCGGGGCCGCCCGCCGCGCGCCGCGCGGATGGCGGCGGCGACCGCGCCCGGCGCCTCGTGCGGCGCGTGCATGCGCGCCGCGTGCTTGGTCAGGTGCCGGAGCAGGCCGAGCTGGTCGGGCAGTTCATGCAGGTGGCCGTGCCCCTGGTCGATGGCGAAGGACGGGATCTGCCCGGCCAGCGCCAGCACCGGCGCGTTCATGCCCCAGGCGGTGAGCAGCGCGGCGGCGGCGTTCAGCACGCCAGGCCCGGGCACCATGGCAACCGCCTGCGGCCGGCCGGTCACCAGCGCCGCGCCGAGCGCCATGTAGCCGGCGGTCTGCTCGTGCCGCGCATGCAGCACACGGAACCGCTCGCCCGCCCGCGCCGCCGCATCGAGCAGGTGGTCGTTATGCACGCCGGGGAGGGTGTAGAGCGTGTCGATCCCGTGCCGGATCAGGCTCTCGACGGCCGCCTCGCCCGTGGTCATCCGCTGCATCGCCAATTCCTTGACAGGGTTTCCGGCGCCACCCTACACCCGGCGGCGTTCTCGGGAGGAACCGTCATGATCCGCGCTCCGCGGCGGCTCGCACTCGCCGCGTTGGTTGCGTTTGCAACCGCGCCGCTCGCCCCCCCTCTCGCCCGCGCCGCCGAGCCGGTGCGGGTGGGCATCACCCTGGCGCAGACCGGCCCCGCCGCCTCGCTCGGCATCCCGCAGCGCAACACCGTCCCGCTGCTGCCGACCGAGATCGGCGGCCGCAAGGTCGAATACATCGTGCTCGACGACGGTGGCGACACCACGCGCGCCGTCGCCAACACCCGCAAGCTGATCGACGAGGACCATGTCGACGTGGTCGTCGGACCCTCGATCACGCCGGCCGCGCTGGCGATGATCGACGTGGTGGCGGAGAAGCAGGTGCCGACGATCTCGCTCGCCGCCTCGGCGAAGATCATCGAGCCGCCCGGCGGCGCCCGCACCTGGGTGTTCAAGACGCCGCAGAACGACAGCCTGATGGCCGACGCCGTGGCCGATCACATGGCTATGAACGGCATCAAGACGGTCGCCTTCATCGGCTTCAACGACGCTTACGGCGACGGCTGGCTGACGGAGGCGACGCGCGCCCTCGAAGCCAAGGGGATCAAGCTCGTCGACGCCGAGCGCTACGCCCGCGCCGACACGTCGGTCACCGGGCAGGTGCTCAAGGTGCTGGCCAGCAAGCCCGGCGCGGTGCTGATCGCCGGCGCCGGCACGCCGGCCGTGCTTCCCGCGCGGACCTTGAAGGAGCGCGGCTACACCGGCCCGATCTACCAGACGCACGGCGTCGCCAATCCCGACTTCCTGCGGGTGGGCGGCAAGGACGTCGAGGGCACCATCCTCCCAGCCGGCCCGGTCCTGGTCGCGTCGCAATTGGCCGACAACAACCCGATCAAGCCGGTCGCGCTGCGCTACCAGCACGAGTACGAGGCGAAATACGGCCCCGGTTCGATGGCCACGTTCGGCGCGCACCTGTATGACGCCGACCTGCTGCTGCAGGCGGCGATCCCCGCGGCGCTGACGATGGGGGAGCCCGGCACGCCCGAGTTCCGCTCGGCGTTGCGCGCGGCGCTCGAGGGGCTGCACGAGATCGTCCTCACCCAGGGCGTCGCCAACATGTCGCCGACCAACCATAACGGCTTCGACGACCGGGCGCGGGTGATGGTGACGGTGCATGACGGCGGCTGGCTGCTGATCCGCTAGCGGGCAGGCCGCCTCGGCGTCAGCGCTCGCGCAGCGCGTCCGGCTTGTGGACGGCTTCCTTGCCGCTCTTGTCGCTCTTGACCAGGTATTCCGGATCATTCTTGGTCGGCTTGGCGACGTGACCCTTCACGCGGGTGGTTGAAGTCACCTTCTTCTCGACCTTGCCGTGCGTCTCGCCCTGCGACGTGTTCCACGTCACCTGGTCGCCCGGCTTGAGCTTGTCGGCCATCGGTTGCTCCTGCTGTCGGTGGTCCGCGCTTGCAACTCGCTCCGGCCGCCATCGTTGCAGCGGTGTTCCAGGCAGGCGGTGATCGATGCCCTTGTCCGACGCGATCGACGGCACGCGGCTGTTCTACTGATGTTCACGGAAAAGGATCGCCTGAACGCCGACCTGCTGGCGTTCATCCGGGGCGGGCAGGCCTCCGCTTCGCCGCGCTGACGGCGTAGGCTTGCCGCTTGCCGACGAAGGGGAGGGCAGGACTTGGCCAATCGGATCAATCGGGCGATCGAGCTGCTGGAGCACGGCCAGGCGATCTACTACGACGGGGCGCATAGCGGCCACGTGCTGACCTACGAGCAGGGCCGCGCCGATGTCGGCACCTGGGCGGACTACATCAATGTCGGCATGGAGCACGGCGCGTTCGACATGGCCGGGCTCGCCGAATACATGCGCGGCATGAGCGAGGCGAACCTGACCCGTTCGGGGCATCGGACGCCGACCGTCATCGTGGAAGCGCCGGTCAACGGCACGGACGCCGCCAACGTCCGCTTCAATGCCTGGCAGTTCCGTCAGATCCTCGGCCGCGGCGTGCACGGCATCCTGCTCTGCCAGGCGGAGAGCGCCGATGCGGTCAGGGCGTTCGTGGAATCCTGCCGCTATCCGCATCAGCCGGCAGGGGTGGACCCCTCGTTGCCCTCGCCGGTCGAGCGGATGCGCGGGGTCGGGCGCGAGGCCACCGGGCGGCTCGGGACGGGGACGCGCGGCCGCGGCTCCGAGAGCAGCGCCGGGCCGGTATGGGGGCTGTCGGACATAGAGTATTTACGCCGCTGCGACGCTTGGCCGCTCAACCCGCACGGCGAACTGCTGCTCGGCGTCAAGCTGGAAAGCCCGGAGGGGATCGCGCATTGCGATGCAATCCTCGCCGTTCCCGGCATCGGCTTCGCGGAACTTGGCCCCGGCGACCTCGGGCTGTCGCTCGGCTACGTGGAGGCGCAGCGGTTTCCCTACCCGCCGGAGATGCGTCAAGCGCGCGAGCGGGTGCTCGCGGCGTGCCGGCGCACCGGCGTCGCCTATCTCGAAGCCTGCACGCCGGAAACCGTCGCCGCGCGCATCGATGAAGGCGTGCGCGTCGTCGCCGGCAATCGCGAGGACACGGCCCGGGCCGGGCGCGCGTATCAGCGGCGGGCGATGCCGGTGTAGCTCGCTACTCCTGCACCACGTACGTGTAGTAGCGCACGCGCCCGTCCGGTTCCGCCTCCCGGTAGACACCTTGGATCTCGGTCCCCAGCCCGGGGAACTGGTTCTCCGCCGCCTCGAACATCAGCAGGTATTCGATCATCGGCGTCGCCCGCCCATCGAGGCGTTCGCCCGGCACGATGGTTGCGATGCCCGGCGGATAGACCAGCATCAAGGTCGCGGCGGTCCGCCCCGCGATGCATGTGATGGGCAGGTAATCCACCCGGTTGCGGGTCAGCATCCGCGACGCCTCGGCCGGGGTCATCGCGGGCATCGGCAGGTGCTCGGGCCGGAATTGCGCGCGCTGCAAGGCGCTGACTTCCGCGCGGCGGTAAAACGCGTGCATTTCGCCGGCGAGATCGCGCAGGCCGAGGCCACGATAGCGTTGCGGGCGACGCCGGACGAAATCGGGGATCACGTCCTGCAGCGGCGCGTTCTCGTCATGCAGCCGCTTGAACGTCACAATCCAGCTCAGCAACGTACCGGCCTTGCTGCTCTCCACGCCCGGCGTCAGCAGGAACAGGATGCTGTGCAGATCGTTCTTCTCCGCAACGATACGGTTCTCGCGCAAATACTCCCCGAGCAGCGGAGCCGGTATGCCGTGGGCCGCGTACGCGCCCGTCGCTCGGTCGAAACCCGGCATCAGCAGGGTCAGCTTGTTCGGGTCCGTCATCGCGTAACCCGGCGCGACGTGCCGGAAGCCGTGCCACGCCGCGCCCGGTGCGAGCTCCCACAGCGCGGGATCGCTCGCCAGCGCGTCGGTCGGGACATCCTCCCACGGCACGGCGCGGGCCGGGGCGTCCGGGGCGGCACGCCACGTCACGGTCTCGGGCACGAACGGTTCGGGGAACCAGCGCCGCGCCGGGTCGGCGTCGGTCTCGAACTCGCGCCGGATCGCCCGCATCTTCTTGCGCAACTCGATCCCCAGCCGGATCGTATCGTCCCACAACACCTCGCCGGAGCGCCCCTTCATCATGTGCGCACCCACGTCCAGCGAGGCGAACAACGGGTAGAACGGCGAGGTGCTCGCGTGCACCAGGAAGCTCTCGTTGAATCGCCGATGCTCCACGCGGCGACGCTGGCCCTTGATGTGTCCGTCGCGAACGTGGATCTGCGAAGCCTGCGAGAAGCCGGCCAACTGCTTGTGCGTCGATTGCGTGGCGATGATCCCCGGCGCGTGCTCGCCGAGGTCCTGCAATCCCATCGCGAAGCGGCCGCGGAACAGCGGATGGAACTTCATGAAGCCGGCCCAGGCCTCGTCGAACATCAGGTAGTCGCACAGCGGTCCGAGCTTCTGGAGGATGATTTCGGCGTTGCTGATAGTTCCGTCGTAGGTGCACTGCTCGATCACGGCCACGCGAAACGGGCGCGGCCGCCGCCAGGCTTCGGGGTCGTCCACCAGGGGATGCGTGCGGATCGCGTCGCGGATCCGAGTTTCGTCTAGCGCATCGAAGTCGATCGGCCCGATGAGCCCATAAACGTTGCGGTCGGTCGGAAGATAGACCGGGATGCCGCCTGCCAGCAGCAGCGCGCCGTGGTGCGCCGCCTTGTGGTTGTTGCGGTCGAACAGCACCAGGTCGCCTTCGGCCACCAGGGCCGACAATACGATCTTGTTCGAGGCCGAGGTGCCGTTCAGCACGAAGTAGGTGCGTTCCGCGCCGAAGATGCGCGCCGCCTCCTTCTGCGCCGCGAGCGCCGGGCCTTCGTGGGTCAGCAGGTCGCCCAATTCAAGAACGGAATTGTCGATGTCGTCGCGGAACACCGCCGCCCCGAGATGCTCTACGAAGATGCGGCCGATCGGAGAGCGACTGTAGAACACGCCGCCGTTATGACCGGGGCACGTCCAAAGCTGGTTGCCTTGCTCCGAATAGTCGAGCAGCGCGCCGAAGAACGGCGTCCGCAGAGTCTCGGCGTAATTGCGCAGGCGGCTGGCGAGGTTGCGCGCGATGAAGTCGGGCACTTCCTCGGCGAGGAACACGTAGCCGTCCACGTCGTTCAGCACCTCGACCGGGATGTCCTCAAGTCGTTTTCGGCGCACCAGGACGAGCACGGGCACGTCGAGGCCGCGGCTCCGCACCAGCGAGATCAGCGACGCCGATTTGCCGACCAACCCCCGCTTGCCCCAATCCACCACGATGCAGCCGATTGCGGCGTCGGTCTGCACCGCGAGTTCGGCATCGTCCGGGCGGCGCGCCCGCAGCACCGAGAATCCGAGCGCCTCGATCGCCGCGGTGATCTGCAGCAGCCGCTGGCCTTCGAGCCCTTTCTCGTCGAACGCAGGCGACGAGATCAGGAATTTGAAGCGGCGTTCGTATTCCATGCGTGATCCCGTTCGAGCGCCGTTCAGCCGGCGGGACGCGTGACCATCAAGCGTGGGCGAGTGCGTGTGCCTCGTTTCGTGTCGGAACGCAATCGGGCATTGGACAAAACTTACCGCCGGCTTTTCTCGCGGCAACGTGATTGGCGATGTTGCAAAACACCCAACTTGCAATAAGCAATACGGCGGAGTTATGAATGATCGGGGTCGAGGGCAGACGGCAACTGGGTTTCGCCGTGGTGGGCGTCGGGGGCGCGGTCGCGACGACGGCCATCGCGGGAGTGGAAGTCTTGAAACGCGGCGGAAACCGCGCCGATGGACTTCCCCTAGCTGACATCAACGTGCCCGGCTTGACCGAGTACCGCGACATCGTGTTCGGCGGTTGGGACCTCAACGACGCGGATTTGCACGTCGCGGCGCGCGAGCACCGCGTGTTGCAGGACGGACTGCTCACCGACCTTCAGGCGCCACTCGAGAAGATACGGCCATGGCCTGCCGTCGGCAGCAGCGCGTTCTGCCGCAACGTGACCGGGCGCAACATGCGCGTGGAACCTGGCCATCGCGCGGCGATCTCCGCGATCGGCGATGATCTGAGACGCTTTCGTGACAAGGCCAGACTTGATGGCTTGGTGATGGTGAACCTGGCGTCCACCGAGCGTTGGCCGGATGACGGCGAGCTGTTCGCGTCGCTCGACGCGTTCGAGCGCGCGCTCGACTTGGACGACGAGCGCATCGGCCCCGCGATGCTGTATGCCTACGCGTCGATAGCGGCCGGTGTCCCGTATGCCAATTTCACGCCGTCCCTGGCGGCGGACGTGCCGGCGCTGATCGAGTTCTCGCGCCGGCGCAACGTGCCCATCGCCGGCAAGGACGGCAAGACCGGCCAGACCATGATGAAGACGGTGATCGCGCCAGCCCTGCGCGCGCGGGCGCTGCATGTTGACGGCTGGTTCTCGACCAACATCCTGGGCAACCGCGACGGGCTGGCGCTGGACGATCCGGCCAGCCTCGCCTCCAAGCTCAAGACCAAGGGCCGGGTGCTCGACTCGATGCTGGGCTACGCGGTCGAGGATCATATCGTTGACATCCGGTACTACCGGCCGCGCGGCGACGACAAGGAGGCCTGGGACAATATCGACGTCACCGGCTTCCTCGGGCAGCGGATGCAGATCAAGGTCAATTTCCTTTGCAAGGACAGCATTCTCGCGGCGCCGCTCGTGCTTGAGATCGGCCGCGTGCTCGACTTGGCGCAGCAGCGCGGGGACGGCGGGGTGCAGGAGCAGCTTTCCGTGTTCTTCAAGGCGCCGATGGTCGCCAACGGGCATGCCCCGGAGCATGCCCTCCATGTGCAGCAGCACGATCTCCTGGAGTGGCTGGGCACGGCGCAGTAAGCGAGAGAGCCCGTGCATCAGCGCCTGCAGGCGGGGCCGTCGCTCGATATATTGCGCCAAGTCGGAGAGCTGAAGCGGGTCCGGTCGTCCGGCCGGGACGGCAGCGTCGCCGAGAGATTGTTCGTATCCGCGTGGCGGCGGGAGATCGCCGCTGATGCGGACGCGGCGATGGTGATAACCGCGGCGGCGCTGGCGGCGGCGGTTCTGGGCGACATCAATTGTTTGACGTTGCACGAACTCGGCCTTGCAGCCGACTCAGTCGCGCGCGTGCGTCATGCCGCGCTGCACGAGATGGCGGAAGGTTTGGCGCCCGCGCTGCGCGCGCGTCTCGCCGACGCACTCGACGCGCCGGAGCCGCAGCGCGTGTTGCCCGGCTTCGTGGCGCGCCTGGCCAGGCAGCCGCGCGCCGGCGTGACATGCCCGGGACGGCCACGGATCCTGTTCGAGCCGCCGGAGAACCACGCGGAGCACTGCCTGATCGTTGCCGTCTACGGCGTGCTGCTGGCCCCGCGTTACGGGGCCGACCCGGCGCTGGTATTCCTCGCCGGGCTCGCGCACCATTTGCACAACGCGCGTTTGCCGGACAGCGGGTTCACCGGGGAGGCGTTGCTCGGGCCTGACCTCGCGCTGGTGGTGGACACCTCGACGGCGCTCGCAATCAATGAACTCGATCGGGACGTCCGATCGCGCGTCGCCACGGCTCGCGACATTCTTGTCGATGCCGACACGCCGGAGGGGCGTGCGTTCCACGCCGCCGACGCGATCGATCGCGTGCTGCAGATCGAGCAGCACCTGCGTCCCGGTCAGGTTTCCATGCGGACTGTCTTGCATGACATGGCGCTGGTGCATGAGGGGCCGGTGAAGCGGTTCCAGGACGAAGTGCTGGCCGAAATGGGGCTGGCGACGTGACCGTGGCGCTTCGCTCGCCGCTGTCGGGGTCGGAGTTGTTGCCGGACACGGCGCATTCGCTGATCGACGGCCGCACGCGTTGGCCGGTTGTCGATGGCATTCCGTATCTGCGCGTGGAGCGTGACGCGTTGCGCGCGCAGGCTCTCGCTCATCTCGACCGGGGCGACGAGGCCGCCGCGTTGGTCTTGCTGCTGGCCGATCAGGACGATTGGTGGCGCGGCGCCGAAGCGAAGCCGGACGATCTGCGTCGCCTCGCGCGCGACCGGGCGCAGCTCAGCCTGCGGGAAGCGATGGCGCTGCTCGCCTGGGGCCCGGTGGCCGACTACTTCGCCCATCGCTGGACCGACCCGACTTTTCTCGCCGGCTTGTCGCTGGTCCAGACGCATTGGAACCGGCCGCGCGACTGTTTCGAGCTGGCCTGCGGCATCGGCCATCACCTCCGCGCGCTCGGTCGTTGCAACGTGCGCTGCACCGGCGCGGACGTGGTGTTCGCAAAACTTTGGATCGCCCGCAACTATCTAGCACCGGACGCCGACCTTCTCTGCTTCGACGCGGCGCATCCCTGGCCGGTCGCCGGCGCCTGCTTCGGGCTCGTGGCCTGCCACGACGCATTCTACTTCCTGGAACCGAAGCAGGATGTGGCGCGACGGCTGGGAGAGGCGCTGGCGCACGATGGCTGGCTGGCGATCAGCCACGTCCACAACCGGGGTTGGCCGAACCTGTCGGCCGGCCGCGCGGTCACGGCGGGGGAGATCGCGGCGTTGTTCCCCGACGGCGTGGTGTACGACGACGCCGAGCTGACCCGCGCGCTGGTCGAGCGCCGGCCGCCGTCGCCGGGCGCCGACGGCGATGTCGAGGCATTCTCCATTGCGACGGGTCCGGGGCTGGGACCGGCCGGCATGGCCAGCGGCGCGCTCAGCTTGCCGCCGTCCGGCGCCGTGCTCAGGCGCAACCCGCTGTACGACGCCCACGGCATCGTTGCGTGGCCCTCGCCGCGCTACGCCGCCGAATACGGCCCGCGCGCCACCTATCCGCACCGCACCACCTGCCCGGAGCACGCGGTGTGCAGCGCGGCGACGGCGGACTGGGCGTTGCGGCGCGAGCTCGTCGACCTGCCGGAGCGCTGGTGAGATGGCGCGCGGATTCGGCTGGGGGATCGTGGGCTTCGGCTGGGTGGCGCGGGACTTCGCCGCGCCGGGCATCCTCGCCTCGGGCGGGATCGTGCGCGGCGTGTGCGATCCGAACCCCGAGGCACGCGACGCCGCCGCCGCGATTGCAGCCGGGCGGGTCCATGCCGCTATCGAGCCGCTGCTCGCGGACGAGGCGGTGCGGGCGATCTACGTGGCCACGCCTAACCACCTGCATCGCGCCGTCACGGAGCAGGCGTTGCGCGCCGGCAAGCCTGTGCTGTGCGAGAAGCCGATGGCGGCCGATCTTGCCGATGCCGAATCAATGACCAACACGGCGGAACGGGTGCGCGCGCTTTACGGCACCGCGTTCGATCAGCGTCACCACGCCGCGCACGCGGCCGTTCGCAACGCCATTTGCGACGGTTCGGTGGGTGACGTCACCGCGGTGCGGATCGTCTACGCGTGCTGGCTTGACGCCGCTTGGCGACGCCACAAGGACGGTGGCAACTGGCGCATCGACCCCGCGCGCGCCGGTGGCGGGGCGCTGATGGATCTGGTGCCGCACGGTCTGGACCTGATCGACTTCCTGCTCGACGAACCGGTTGCGGAGATCGCGGCACTCACCCAGCGCCGCACCCACGACTACGCTGTCGACGACGGCGCCATGCTGATCGGCCGGACCGGCAGCGGGGTGCTGGCATCGCTGCACGTTGCCTATAACTGCCCGGAAGCGTTGCCGCGCCGGCGGCTTGAAGTGGTCGGGACCAGAGGCTTGCTGGTTGCCAACGACACGATGGGGCAGGAAGCCGGCGGCCGGGTCACGCTCATCGACGGCGATACCGGCGAGGCGCGCGTGCTCGCCGTCCCGGAGATCGGCACCAGTCCGTTCGCCCGGCAGATGGCCGCCTTCGCGCGGGCCGTCGAGACCGGAGACCCGGGACCATTCGACGTGCAACGGGACTTGCACACGATGCGCCTGATCGCCCGCGCCTACCGTGAGGAACCGCGATGCCGTTGACACCGTACGCGTGCGGGAATTGCGGCTTTTGGCAGCGCTACTTCGCGCCGCCGCCCGACTGCCCGGTCTGCACCGACGTACGCAACGACCTGCCCGAGGACGGCTGGCGTTTCCACGCCGCGAGCGACGTGCGCGATCGATTGAGCGGGCATTGGCGGCAGCTCGATCGCGATATGGTCGCGTTCTCGACCTCACCGCCGTTCGGGCTCAACGGCACCGGCTGGCTGCTGCTGCACCCCGACGGCAACGTCGCGTTCGAGGCGGCCCCGTACTACACCGACCCGATGCTCGACGAGATCGCCCGGCTCGGCGGCATCCGCTACCTGGCGGCGAGCCACGCGCACGGCTACGGCGCGCTCTGGCAGTTGCAGGACGCGTTCGCGCCCGAGGTGCTGGCGATCCAGAAGGACGACCTGAGCATGACCAAGGCGTTCCGCGTGACGTGGCCGTACGACGACCGGCTCGAATTGCGGCCGGGCCTGACCTTGCACCACGTCGGCGGCCACTACGAGGGGCAGGCCGTGCTGCACGATGCCGCGCGACGCATCCTGTTCTGCGGCGACGCCTTCAAGGTCGATCAGGACGCCGACGGCAACAACCTCGCCGTCTCCACGCACAAGGCGTTCCACAAGGCGATCCCGCTCTCGCCGGGCGAGGTCCGGCGCTATCGCGCGGTGATCGCGCCGCTCGACTTCGACACGGTTTGCACGCCCTTCGAGCATGCGCCCGGGATCGGCCGGGACATCGCGCTCGCGGTGCTCGACGACCAGCTCGCCTATCCGCCGTCGGTGCGACATCTGCCGATCGCCGATCTCCCTCACCCGCACGGAGCCGCGTCATGAGCACCGATCTGCGCGCCGTCGCCGACGCCTTCGTCGCCAGCATGCCCAAGGCCGGCCGCGTCGACATATTCCGCATCGATGCGCTGGACCGGATCGGCGTGCCCGTCGTGCAGGCCAGCCTGATCCTGCCCGACGAGCCGGCAACCATCGGCTACGGCTACGGGATCGAGCCGGTGGAGGCCGAAGTCGGCGCCCTCGGCGAGTTGTGCGAGGAGGTGCATGTCGGCCATTGGCTCGCCGCCGCGCCGCGCATCGTCGCCAGCTATGCCGAGCTCGCGCGCGCGCACGGGGTCGCGGCGGTGGCCGACCCTCTGTCGCTCTGCCTTCCGGCGGGTTCGGCGTACTCGCCCGACATGCCGCTCAGCTGGGTCGCGGCGAAACGCTGGCCAACGGACGAGACGGTGCATGTGCCGCGCGAGTGGATCGCGGCTTACCCGTATCAGCTGAAAGAACCCGCGCGGCTCATCATGCCGATCACCAACGGCCTCGGCGCCGGGCTCGACCATGCCCACGCGATCGCGCACGGCCTGATGGAGCTGCTGCAGCGCGACGGCAACGTGCTGACCTACCGGGCGCTCGACCAGGGCGTCGTCATCGATGTGGACACCGACGAAGGTTCCGCGGTCAACGACCTGATGGCCGGGCTGCAAGCACTCGGCATCCGCGTGAAGGTGAAGCTGGCCTGCACCGATTTCGGGCTGACCAACCTCTACGTCGTCGGCGACGATCACGGCGAGCCGTTCGCGCCGATCCAGATCACCGCCTGCGGCGAGGCGTCGCATCCCGACCGCTCGCGCGCGCTGCGCAAGGCGCTGCTCGAACTGATCGGGTCGCGCGCCCGCAAGGCGGCGACGCACGGCCCGATCGAGGTGCTACGGACGATGCTGCCGTCCGACTACGTGGACCGCCAGATCAAGGTGGCGCTGGTCGAGGAGGAGGAGAGGCGCGCCCTCGAAGCGATGGCGGAATGGGTCAGCCAGGACGCCGGCGAGCTGCGTCGCCGGCTCGCGGGATCGGTGTTCTCCGACCGCCGGCATCTGGCGCTCTCGTCGCTGCCGACCGTTCCGACTGCAAGCATCGCGGACTCGGCCGCCCGGCTGGCCCTGCTCGCCGATCGGCTGCGGGCCGAGGGGCTCGACATCCTGTGGGTGGACTGCTCGCCGCCGGATAGCGCGGTCAAGGTCGCCAAGATCATCGTGCCGGGGCTGGAGAGCGAGACGATGAGCTATCACCGCATCGGCTGGCGCGGCGTGCGGCGGCTGCGCGCCCGCGACGACGCCCTGGTCTCGTCGGAGCCCAGGCCCGGAGCCAAGCGCGTCCTGCTGCGACCGCAGGACGAGGCGCGCGCCGGCGGCCCGGCCTGGTTCGACGCGGCGAGGGCGGACGAACTCGTCGGCAAGCTCTACGCGCTCTACCGCGAGAGCGGCCCGTTCTCGGCCCAGCTCATGCTCGCGCGCCAGCGCGGTGCCGCATGAGCCGCATCCGCTTCGCCTACAACACGAACGGCGTCGCCAACCACCGGCTCGACGACGCGCTCAGGCTGATCGCCGACGCCGGCTACGACGGCGTCGCGCTGACGCTCGATCACCACCACCTCGATCCGCTGCGACAGGGCTGGGAACGGCGGGCGGAAGAGCTGGGTCGCCAGCTCGAAACGCTCCGGCTGGGTTCGGTGATCGAGACCGGCGCGCGGTTCCTGCTCGACCCGCGCGCCAAGCACGAGCCCACGCTGATTACTGCCGATCCCGCGGGCCGCGCCGCGCGCGTCGCGTTCCTCAAGCGCGCCATCGACGTCGCGGCGCTGCTGCGCGCGGAGGCCATGTCGTTCTGGGCCGGCGTGCGCAAGCCCGGGGTCGATCCGGGCGACGCCGCCGCCTGGCTGCGCGACGGAGTGGCCGCCGTCCTCGCCTACGCGAGCGAACGCGGCGTGACGGCGGCGCTGGAACCGGAGCCGGGAATGCTGGTCGAGACGCTCGACGATTGGCGCTCGCTGCTCGCCGACTGCCCCGGCCTCCGCCTCGCGCTCGATCTCGGCCACTGCCTCGTCACCGGCGAGCGCGCCCCCGCCGCCGCCGTCGGCGAGTTCGCGCCGCACATCGGCACGGTCGCGATCGAGGACATGCGCCGCGGCGTGCATGTCCACCTGCCGTTCGGCGAAGGCGACATGGACATCCCCGCCTGCCTGCAAGCCATCCAGGCGATCGGCTTCACCGGCCTGGTCTGTGTCGAGCTGTCGCGCGAGAGCCATCGCGCGGACACGATGATCCCCGAGGCGCTGCATTGGTTGCAGCGCTACCGCGAAAGGCAACCCGCATGAGAGTGCTGTTCTGCAGCCGCCGCTTCTTCCCCGCGATCAGCGGCATGAGCGTGTATGCCGTCAACCTGCTCGAGCAGCTCACCTCGGCCGGTCACGAGGTGACGATGGTGAGCCAGTACCGCGATGATCCGGTCGGCACCCGCGTCTACGGCGGCGGACCGCCGCCTCCCGTTCCCGGCGTGCACGTGATCGGGCGTCGTTCGCTCGGCGAGGAGCACGGCGGCGATTTCGAGCGCGACGTGCAGGACATGGTGGACGTCATCTGTGCCGAGCACGCGCGCAAGCCGTTCGACATCCTCCATGCGCAATACGGCTACCCGACCGGCTGGGCGGTGCTGCTCGCCGCGCGCCAACTCGGCGTCCCCACCGTCGTCTCCATCCAGGGCGGCGACGGCCACTGGGTCGGCTCCTGCTGCGAAACCCACCGGCAGGCGATGCTCCGCGTGCTGGAGCGCGCCGACCGGCTGCTGATCGGCTGCGAAAGTTTCGCCGGCGAAGTGATCGAGCGGCTTGGCGTCGCGCGCGAGCGCTTCACCATCGTGCCGGGTGCGGTGAATGTGCAGAACTTCCACCCCGCCCCCGGTCGCGCCCCGGGGGACGCGTCGGACCCGGTGCGGCTGCTGTACCACGGGCGGGTGGACCGTCGGAAAGGCGCGCTCGACTTCCTCGACGCGCTGGCGCTGCTGATTGCCGAAGCGACGCCGTTCGAGGCGATCGTGTCGGGCATCGGCCCCGACCTCGCCGCCGCGCGCGAACGCGCCGACAGCCTCGGGGTGCCGGTCCGCTTCACCGGCTACGCCGACTACGACGCCGCCCCCGCCATCTACCGCGAAGCCGACGTGTTCGTCTCGCCCACCTACGCCGAGGGTTTCTCCAACACCATCCTCGAGGCGATGGCGAGCGGGCTGCCCGTGGTGTCCTGCTACGCCGTCGGCGTCGTCGATTGCCTGCGCCACGACGAGAACGGCCTGATGCTGCAGCCGGGCGACATCCCCGCACTCGCCGCGGCGCTGCGGCGGATGATCGCAGAACCCGACCTGCGCCGGCGGCTCGCGTCGGCGGCGCTATCGGAGTGCCGCGTCACCTATTCCTGGGAAGCGGTGGGCCGGCAGATCATGCAGGTCTACGCGGAGCTGCACGGGCGAACGCCGCGCGCGCCGGTCGATCCGGTGCTGCCGATGACCGAGTGCCGCTTCCGGGCGACGCCCCACCTGCTCTGACGTGCGCAACGTCGTCGCGATCTCGCCGCATCTCGACGACGCCGCATTCTCCGCGGGCGGTACGATCGCGATGCTCGCGGCCAAGGGTTTCGCGGTGACGATGGTGACGGTGTTCACCGCCTCGGTGCCGAACCCGCAAGGCTTTGCCCTCGCGTGCCAGCTCGACAAGGGCTTGCCGCCCGAGATCGACTACATGGCGCTGCGCCGCCAGGAGGACCGCGCGGCCTGCGCATTGCTCGGCGCAACGCCGCACTGGCTCGGATTGCCGGAAGCGCCGCATCGCGGTTACGGCTCGGCGCGGGAGTTGTTCGGCCCGGTGCGCGCCGACGACCGCATCGACCTTACCGACGCCCTCGGCGCACTGTTGCAGGCGCTCAGCCCCGATATCGCTCTGGTGCCGCAGGGTCTCGGCGGGCATGTCGATCACGTCCAGCTGGTCCGAGCCCTGCGCGGGATGAAGTTGGCGCCCTCAGTCATGTGGTGGCGCGACTTCCCGTACGCGGCGCGGGAGGGGGACGTCGCCGAGCCGTTCGCGTCCGAGATGCAACCCTTTCCCAAGAGCACCATGCCGCTCGACGAGGCGGCGCTGCGTTGCAAGCGGGAGGCGTGTCTGGCGTACGCCAGTCAGATCGGCTTCCAGTTCGGCGGAGCGGAGGGACTGCGCAGCCTCCTCCATGCGCAAGGCAACATCGAGCATTTCCGGATTCAGGACGCGAGACCCGGGTGAGCGGCGAAGGCCCGCCGGCGCTCGGATCGGCTCGGGAACCGGTCGCCCTCGGCATCGCCTCAGACGCGTACCGCTGCCATTCTGCTCACCACACCGTCTTGTTGCCGTCGGCTACTCGATAATTGCCCAAGTATTTTGCATTATGTAAGACTGGCAAGGCATCTTGCGATTCCCTCTTGCGCGTTTGCCCCTGAATTCGGCATTGTGCGTCGCAGCGCAGGAGATTGCGGCGATGCAGGTTGGCGTGTTCATCCCGATCGGCAACAACGGCTGGCTGATCTCGACCACGTCGCCGCAATACAAGCCGAGTTGGGAGCTGAACCGCGAGGTTACGGTTCGGGCGGAGAAATACGGGTTCGACTTCGCGCTCTCGATGATCAAGCTGCGCGGCTTCGGCGGCCCCTCCGAGTACTGGGACTACAATCACGAGAGCTTTACCTTGATGGCCGGGCTCGCCGCGGTGACGAGCCGCATCCAGCTGTTGGCGACCTGCGCCGTGCTGACGGTGCCGCCGCCGATCGCGGCGCGCATGGCGGTGACGATCGACAGCATCTCCGGCGGCCGATTCGGCCTCAACATGATCACCGGCTGGCAGGAGAAGGAGTACTCGCAGATGGGCATCTGGCCCGGCGACGACCACTACGTCCGCCGCTACGAGTATTGCGCCGAATACGTCACCATCATGAAGCAGCTGTGGGAAACCGGCCGCTCGGACCACAAGGGCGCGTTCTTCCAGATGGACGACTGCCGCTGCCTGCCGCTGCCGCAGAGCAAGATCCAGATTGTCTGCGCCGGCCAGAGCGATCCCGGCACGCAGTTCGCCTCCGAGTACGCCGACTACAATTTCTGCACGAGCTCGGGCTTCAACACGCCGACCGCGATCGGCTCCAGCGTCGAGCGCCTGGTCGCCGCCAACGGGCGCACCGGCCGGGACTGCCGCGCGCTGGTGCTCATCATGGTGATTGCGGATGAAACCGACGCGGCGGCGCTCGCCAAGTGGGAGCACTACAAGGCCGGCACCGACCACGAAGCGCTCGCCTGGCGCGATCAGCAGGCGGGTAACGACCCGCGCAACGAGCGCTACGGGGTCTCAGGCCGCTTCCGCCGCAGCGCGAACCTGCCGACCAACATGGGCGTGCTGTGCGGCTCCTATGCGCGGGTTGCGTCCATGCTGGACGAGTTGGCGACGGTGCCGGGCGTGCAGGGCGTGATGCTGACGTTCGACGAGTTCGTCGGCGGCGTCGAGACGTTCGGCACGCGCATCCAGCCGCTGATGGCGAGCCGCAATCACCTGCAGGCGGCGGCTTGAGCTCCGCCCCTCCTCCCGGCCTCCTCCCGCAAGGGGAGGAGGAGAAGAAAGCCCCCTCCCCTTGCGGGAGGGGGTTGGGGGAGGGCGCTATCCCCGCAACCCGATGACAAAGGGACGTGCCATGCCCTCTCCCGCCGCGGTCTCCTGCAAGGCGCGTCGGCCATCGCCGGCGCGGCCGCCGGCTCCGGCGCGATCAGCGGCTTCCCGACGATCTGGGCGCAGAACATCAAGGATGTCGTGCTGCACCACGCCGGGCCGCCGGTGACGGCGATCCCGAAAGTGGCGGAGCAGGCGAGCAAGGATCTCGGCTTCACGGTCGCGATGCAGGCGACGGAGCAGGCCGACCTGCTGAACCGGCTGCTGTCGCAGTCGAGCGCGATCGACGTCGGCGACATCAGCATCACCTATTTGAAGTATCTTGTCGGACGAAACGTCCTGCAGGCGATCCCGCTCGCCAAGGCGAAGAACTGGGACAAGACGATCCCGCTGTTCACCAAGGGCGAGTACCCCGACGGGCGCAAGGCCTCCACCGACGGCACGGCCCCGTACGGCGTCATCTACACCACCGGGATCGACTTCCCGAAATTCCACGATGGCCCGTCCGATTGGCTCGCCACCGTCCCGTCCGTCACCAACGCCGACACGCTCGGCATCCGGCCCGACCTGACAGGGCGTCCGATCACCAGCTGGGCCGACCTCATCAGCCCCGATTTCAAGGGCCGCGCGGCCCTGCAGGACCAGCCCACCGTCGGCATCATCGACGTCGCCATGGCGCTCGAGGCCAGCGGCCGGATGAAGTACGGCAACAAGGGCAACATGACGCGCGACGAGATCGACAAGACGATCGACACGATGCAGGAGATCAAGCACTCCGGCCAGTTCCGTTCGTTCTGGACCTCGTTCGACCAGTCGGTGAACCTGATGGCGTCCGGCGAGACGGTCATCCAGTCGATGTGGTCGCCGGCCGTTACCGCGGTGAAGGCGCGCGGCGTGCCTTGCGTGTTCCAGCCGTTGAAGGAGGGCTATCGCGGCTGGGGCTACACGTTCGGCATCATGAAGCACTTGTCGGGCCTGCAGCTCGACTGCGCCTACGAGTACATGAACTGGTATTCCTCGGGGTTCCAGGGCGCGTTCATCGCGCGCGAGGGCTATTACTCGGCGCAGCCGGAGACGGCGCGCAAGTTCCTGACCCCGGCGGAGTGGGACTACTGGTACGGCGGCAAGCCGGCGGCGACCGACATCGTCGATCCGTACGGCAAGCTGATGGAGAAAGCCGGCCGCGAGCGCGACGGCGGCGCGTTCTGGGAGCGCATGGGCAACGTCGCCGTGTGGAACTCGGTGATGGACCAGGATCGCTACCTGACCCGCCGGTGGACGGAGTTCATCACGTCGTGAGCCGGTAAGCCATGCAAGTCGGCGTCTTCATCCCGATCGGCAACAACGGCTGGCTGATCTCGACCACCTCGCCGCAGTTCAAGCCGAGCTTCGAGCTGAACCGCGTCGTGGTGCAGCAGGCCGAGCGCTATGGGATGGAATTCGCGCTCTCGATGATCAAGCTGCGCGGCTTCGGCGGCCCGTCCGAGTTCTGGGACTACAACCTCGAATCCTTCACCCTGATGGCGGGGCTCGCGGCCGTCACCAGCCGCATCCAGCTGTTCGCCACCTGCGCCGTGCTCACCGTGCCGCCGCCGTTCGCCGCGCGCATGGCGGTGACCATCGACAGCATCTCGGGCGGCCGGTTCGGCCTCAATATGATCACCGGCTGGCAGGAGAAGGAGTACGCGCAGATGGGCATCTGGCCCGGCGAGGCGCACCATCTCCGTCGCTACGAGTATTGCGGCGAGTACGTCGCCGTTATGCGGGAACTCTGGGACACGGGCCGCTCGGATCACAAGGGCGCCTTCTTTCAGATGGACGATTGCCGCTGCCTGCCGATGCCGCAGCGGCGCATTCCGCTGATCTGCGCCGGCCAGAGCGACGCCGGCACCGCGTTCGCCGCGACCTACGCCGACTACAATTTCTGCTCGAGCTTCGGCATCAACGAGCCGCACGCGGTCGCGCCGAGCGTCGCGCGCCTGGTCGCGGCCAACGAGCGCACCGGGCGTGATTGCGGCGCGCTCGTGGTGATGATGGTGATCGCCGAGGAAACCGACGAAGCCGCGTTCGCCAAGTGGGAGCACTATCGCGACGGCATCGACATGGAGGCGCTCGGCTGGCGCCAGTCGCAGGCGGCGACCGACCCCGGCGACGACAAGTTCGCCGCGACGTCCCGCTTCGCGCAGAAGGTGAAGGCGCGGATGCCGACGATGCATGGCGCGCTGATCGGCTCCTACGAGCGGATCGCCCGGTTGCTCGACGAATACGCCACCATTCCCGGCGTCTGCGGCGTCATGCTGACGTTCGACGATTTCGTCTCGGGCATGGACAAGTTCGGCGAGCGCATCCAGCCGCTGATGACGACGCGCAGCCAGGTGCAGGCGGCCGCGTGAGCTTTGCCCTCACCCAACCCTCTCCCGAAGGGAGAGGGCTTTGCTTCTCCCTCTCCCCTCGGGAGAGGGCCGGGGTGAGGGCACTTCCCTCCCGGCCGGAGCCATTCGAATGCAGCTAGGTGTCTTCATCCCGATCGGCAACAACGGCTGGCTGATCTCCACCACCTCGCCGCAATACAAGCCGAGCTTCGAGCTGAACCGCACGGTCGTCGAGAAGGCAGAAAAGTTCGGCTTCGACTTCGCGCTGTCGATGATCAAGCTGCACGGCTTCGGCGGCCCGTCGCAGTTCTGGGACTACAACCTCGAGAGCTTCACCTTGATGGCGGGGCTCGCGGCCGTGACGACCCGCATCCAGCTGTTCGCCACCTGCGCCGTGCTCACGGTGCCGCCGCCGATCGCGGCGCGCATGGCGGTGACGATCGACAGCATCTCGGGCGGCCGCTTCGGGGTCAACATCATCTCCGGCTGGCAGCGCCGCGAGTACACGCAGATGGGCATCTGGCCCGGCGCCGAGCACTACCGTTCGCGTTACGAGTACTGCGCCGAGTACGTGACGATCATGCAGGAGCTTTGGCGGACCGGCCGCTCCGACTACAAGGGCCGCTTCTTCCAGATGGACGACTGCCGCCTGCTGCCGAAGCCCGAGGGCAAGATCCCGATCATCTGCGCCGCGCAGAGCGAGGCCGGGATGCGCTATGCGGCGCAGCACGCCGACTACAATTTCTGCGTGAGCCTCGGCTTCAACGAGCCGCTCTCGGTCACCGACAGCATCTCGCGTCTGGTCCGCGCGACCGACGAGACCGGCCGCGATTGCGGCGCGCTGCTGATGACCATGATCATCGCCGACGAGACCGACGCCTCGGCGATGGCGAAATGGGAGCACTACCAGGCCGGCGCCGACCTTGAGGCGCTGGCCTACCGCGACGAGCAGGCTTCCGACGACCCGAACAAGGATCCCTACGCCGGGCCGAGTCGGCGGCGGCAATACGGCGGCGCGGCGCGGCCGACCAACCAGGGCGTGCTGTGCGGCTCCTACGCCAGCATCGCGCGGATGCTAGACGAGATGGCGACCGTTCCCGGCGTGCGCGGCGTCATGCTCACGTTCGACGATTTCGTCATCGGCATGGAGCAGTTCGGCACCCGCATCCTGCCGCTGATGCGCTCGCGCGACACGGTGCGGGCGGCGGCTTGAGTCCCCTCCCCCAACCCCCTCCCGCAAGGGGAGGGGGCTTTCTTCTCCCTCTCCCCTTGCGGGAGAGGGCCGGGGTGAGGGGTGCCGACCGCACGCGGCCGGCAATGCGCCTGCCGCCCTGGCTCGTCTCCTGGCTGCAGGTCAGCCCACTCGCCATCATCCTGGTGGCGCTGTTCGCGGCGCCGACCGTGCTGTTCCTCGTCGTGAGCTTCTTCGACTACGACCGCGTAGGCGTCTACCCGGCGTTCCTCCTCGACAATTACCGCGATGTGTTCACCACGCCGGCGACGATCCGCGTCTACATCAGTTCGCTCAAGTTCGCCTGCATGGCCTGGGCGATCACGCTCGTGCTCGGCTTCAACATCGCCTATTTCCTGGTGTTCCACGTGCGCACCGCGGCGATGCGCACGGTGCTGTTCCTGCTCTGCGCGATCCCGTTCTGGACATCCGGCATCATCCGCACCATCGCCTGGATCCCCTTTCTTGGGCGCAACGGCGCGTTCAACACGGTGCTGATGGATTTGCACCTGACGAGCCGGCCGCTCGAGTTCCTGCTGTTTTCCGATTTCGCCGTCATCATCACCTACGTGCACCTGTTCACGTTGCTGATGATCGGCCCGATCGCGAACTCGCTCGCCAAGATCGATCCGGCCCTGCTGGAGGCCGCGCGCGACGCCGGGGCGAGCCGGTGGCGCACGATGGTCCATGTGGTGATCCCGCTGTCGAAGACCGGAATCGCGCTCGGTTCGATCCTGGTGTTCACGCAGGTGATGGGCGACTACTTCGTGGTCAAGCAGATGAGCGGCGGCCAGAGCGCCTCGATCGTGTCCGCCTTGTCGACCGAGATCCAGGCCATGCAATACCCGCCGGCCTCCGCCAACGCGATGGTGCTGGTGGTTTTCGTCGCCATCATGGTGGCGTGCATGATGCGCGTGGTGGACGTGCGCAAGGAGCTGGTGAAATAGCGTGGGACGCGATCGCTTGCAGCACGCCGGGCAGGTTGGACATGACGTCGGTGTTGGCGACGCGGAGGATTTGGAGGCCTTGGCCCTGCATCCAGCGGTCTCGGGCGGCATCGGTGCGCGAATCGGCGTGGGTCTCGCCATCCACTTCGATGACCAGGCGCAGCGGCGGGCAGTAGAAGTCGGCGATGTAGCCTTCAATCGGGACTTGGCGACGAAATTTGAGGCCGTTGATTTGCCAATTTCGCAAGGCGTGCCAGAGCTTGCGCTCGGCGGGCGTCGGTTCGCGACGCATGCTCCGCGCGTAGTCCAACAACGTCGGCATGACCCCTCCCCCCGGCCCCCTCCCGCAAGGGGAGGGGGAGAAGTAGCCGCGCGGTCGTTGACGACGCGTGAACAACGATCGTTCAACAACGCCCCTCCTCCCCTTGCGGGAGGAGGCCGGGAGGAGGGGCATCCATGATGCGCGGCGCCAAGCGGCCGTGGACGTTCTACGTCCTCGCCGCCCTGTTCGGGTTCTACATGCTGTTCCTCTACGGCCCGATGCTGGTCATCTACCTGCTCTCCTTCCAGGGGCCGAACGGCGGCGTCACCTTTCCGATGGTGGGCACCTCGCTCGTCTGGTTCGGCGACATCGTCAAGGCGAGCCAGATGGCGAACATCCCGGTTTCCTTCTCTCGCTCCATCGCGCTCGCGTCCGTGGTGAGCGTGCTCACCGTCGTGTTCTCGGTCGCCGCCGGGCTCGCCTTCCGCCGCCGGTTCCCGGGCTCCGGCCTGATCTTCTATCTCGCCGTCGCCTCCCTGGTGATGCCGTCGCTGCTGGTCGGCTTCGGCATCGGGCTCGGCTTCCAGCTCATCGGCATTCCCGCAAGCCTGTTCACCTCGGCGCTCGGGGCGCAGCTCACCTGGACCCTGCCCTTCGGCCTGTTCGCCATGTTCGCCGTGGTCAATCGTTTCAACCGTTCCTATGAGGAAGCGGCGAACGATCTCGGCGCGTCCGCCTGGCAGCGGCTGCGCTACGTCACGTTGCCGATCCTGCTGCCCGGCATCATCGGCGTGGCGATGGGCGCGTTCACCCTCTCCTACGACGAGTACGCGCGCACCACGCTGACCGTGGGGCCGAAGAACACGCTGCCGCTCGAGATCTACGCGCTGATCTCGAGCTCCACCTCGCCCACCCTGTTCGCCATCGGCACCGTCACCACGGCGGTCTCGTTCCTGGTCATCGGCGGCGCCCTGCTGCTGGTGTTCCGCCTGCAACGCCGGCGCCGGCTCGCCTGAGGCCGTCTCGCCTGAGGGCGCCTCGCCTGAGAAGGATACCGATTTGGACCCGCGTTTCGACGTCGAGCTCGTCTCCCTGAGCAAGCACTACGGCCCGACGCTTGCCGTGGACGGCATCTCGCTGCGCATCCCGCGAGCTTCGTATTGCTGCCTGCTCGGCCCGAGCGGCTGCGGCAAGACAACGACATTGCGCATGATCGCCGGGCACGAGCCGATCACCGACGGCGACGTGCTGATCGGCGGCGGCAACGTCTCCAACCTGCCGCCGCTCAAACGCGGCACGGCGATGATGTTCCAGAACTATGCGTTGTTCCCGCACATCAACTGCCTCGACAACGTCGCCTTCAGCCTGCGCATGCGCGGCATCGGCAAGGCGGAGCGACAGGAACGCGCGCGCGCGTTCCTCGCCCTCGTGCATATGGACGGTTTCGAGACCCGCTTCCCGGCACAGCTTTCCGGCGGCCAGCAGCAGCGCGTCGCCCTCGCCCGCGCGCTGGTGACGCAGCCGAAAGTGCTGCTGCTCGACGAGCCGCTGTCGGCGCTCGACCCTTTCCTGCGCGTCAAGGTGCGCGAGGAGCTCAAGCGGCTGCAGCGCGAGCTCGGCATCACCTTCATTCATGTCACGCATAGCCAGGACGAGGCGATGGCGCTGGCCGATCTCATGGTGGTGATGGAGGACGGCCATATCCGCCAGTCCGGCCCGCCGCGCGAGGTGTTCGAGCGTCCGACAAGCGCGTTCATCGCGCGCTTCATCGGCAGCCACAACGTGCTCGACAACGGGCAAGGCCCGGTGGCGGTGCGCGCCGACCGCTGCCGCATCGGCACGCCTGGCGAAGGCCCGCACGTCTCGGGCCGCATCTCCGCCGTCGAATACCAGGGGGCGATGGTGCGCGTCGCGCTGGCGACCGACGGCGGCGAGGAAGCCTCGGCGCTGGTCCCGGACAATTTGTTCTACGCCGAGCCGGTCGAGCCGGGCGAGGCGGCGACGTTCGTCTGGTCCGAGCGCGACGCCCACGCGGTCGCCGCATAAGGGGAGAAGCCGATGAGCGAAACGGAACCGAGCCCGGAGGAGATCGCGTTTCTCGCGCGTTATGCGGGCTTGGGCTTGCCGCCCGCTTACCTCGCCGAGTTGGCCGACGCGTACCTGCACGTCCGTCGCATGATCGCCCGCCTGCCCCGGTCGCGCCCGCGCGGCGACGAGCCCGCGCACGTGTTCGACCCGCTGCGCTTCGTCTCCGGGGAGGGCTGAGATGGACCTGCATTTTCTCACCGTCGCCGAGGCGGCGGAACTCATCGCCGCGCGCAAGCTCTCGCCCGTCGAACTCACCGAGGCGTATCTCGCGCGCATCGCGGCACTCGACAACCGGCTCGAAAGCTTCGTCACCGTCACCGCCGACCGCGCGCGGCGCGACGCGCGCACGGCCGAGACGGAGATCATGCGCGACGGCCCGCGCGGCCCGATGCACGGCGTGCCGTATTGTCTTAAGGACATCTTCGACACGGCGGGCATCCGCACCACCGCGATGTCGAAGCTGCTCGCCGACAACGTACCCGTTCGCGACAGCTTCTGCACCGAGCGCCTGGTCCAAGCCGGCGGCGTGCTGCTCGGCAAGAACGCGACCTGGGAGTTCGCGCACGGCGGCCCGTCCTGGGACGTGTTGTTCCCGCCGGCGCGCAACCCGTGGAACACGGACCATCACCCGGCGGGCTCCTCGTCGGGCTCCGCCGCCGCCGTCGCCGCCGGGCTCGCGCCGGCGACGCTCGGCACCGACACCGGCGGCTCCATTCGCCAGCCCGCCGCCGCGTGTGGAATCGCGGGCATCAAGCCGACCTACGGCCGCGTCAGCCGGCGCGGCGTCGTGCCCAACTGCTTCAGCCACGACCATGCGGGCCCGCTGGCCTGGACGGTCGAGGACACCGCGATCCTGCTGCAAACCATCGCGGGCCACGATCCGGAAGACCCGGCCTCGGCGAACCGGCCGGTGCCCGACTACGCGCAGGCGCTGACCGGCGACGTGAAGGGGCTGCGCATCGGCGTGCCCTGGCGCTGGCTGGAAACCGAGGCGCCGGCGAGTGCCGAGACGCGCGCCAATTTCGACGCCGCACTCGACGTGTTCCGCCGGCTCGGCGCCGAGATCGCCGAGGTGACGTTGCCGCCGGTGCGCCAGTATGACGACACCAAGAAGATCATTGCCGTCGCGGAGCTGTTCACGATCCACGGCGCCGACCTGCGCGCGCGTCCCGAGCTGTTCGGCGCCAGCCTGCGCTTCCGCATCATCGCCGGCGGCCTGGTGCGCGCCGAGGAGTACGTGCAGGCGATGCGCGCGCGCACCGATCTCGCGCGCGCTATGCAAGCGGCCTTCGCCGGCATCGACGTGATGCTGCTGCCGACCGCGGAACCGGCCGGTAAGCTCGAGCCGGTCCCGCCGTCCTGGCTGTTCGACAAGCCGTCCTACACCACGGCGTTCAACCTCGCCGGCAATCCGGCGCTGTCGCTATGTAGCGGCTTCGCGGCGAACGGGATGCCGTTCGCGCTGCAGATCGTCGGCCGCCTGTTCGACGAGCCGACGGTGTTCCGCGCCGGTGACGCCTACGAGCGCGCCACGCCCTGGCGCGAGCGTCGTCCGATGCTGGAAGCGTTGCAGACCGCGCCAACCTGACGGCTGGCAAGCGGCCAGCAGACCAGCCTCGGGTCTGGTACTGTTCTCGGCCTCCCGGCAAACTACCGAGTCGGGCGGAGGGGATAGGCCGTGGTGTGGGAAGACAGGATCGACAGCTACGTTCGACAGACCGGCTTTCCCAAGAGCCTTTTCGTCGCCGACGATGGGCGGGTGGTCGGCACGTGGATCATGGGCAACGACTATCGGGTGAAGTCCAATTACTACGGCGGCTATCCGGCCGGTTACCTCCGGCGCGTGCGCGCGCTGTTCCCGGACAAGCGGCGCGTCCTGCATCTTTTCAGCGGCAAGGTTGACTTGACGGCGCTGCCTGGGGACACAGTGGACGTCAACGCCGATCTCGGTCCCACGTACGTGGATGACGCGCAGACGCTGGAGCGCGTCCCGCTCCGGTCATACGACCTGATCATGGCGGACCCGCCGTACAGCATTGAAGACGCCGACCGCTATCAAACGACCATGGTGAAGCGGAACGCCGTCATGCGTGCCTTGAAGCGAGCGTCGAAGGGCACGCATGTCGTTTGGCTGGATCAGGTGTTGCCGATGTATCGTAAAGACGCCTTTGCCATCGACGCCGTCATCGGGATGGTGAAATCCACCAACCATCGATTTCGCGTAATGACAATCTTTCGTCGCGTCGGCGAGACCGGCGGATAGAGCGGTCGCGAAGCTACGCGCTCCGCGCCGCAACGAGCCGCCAGCTCGGGTCGCGTGACGTGAGCTCCCGCTCAAACGTCCACAGGTCGGTGATCTCGGTCACCGCGTCGGCGCCGGCGACAATCTGGCCGCCCTTGGCGAACGTGGTGCTGACCTGGTCGGAAACGAAGCGCACGGTGACGACACCGAGCGTGCCGCGCAGGTCAGCTGCCTCGATGGTCGCGGATCGGATGTCGCGTATCTCCGTCTTCTGGGTCTGCCCCGCCTCGTCGCGCGCGGCGAGGGCTGCGTTGAAGCTGCCGAACGTCTCGTCCGAGAGCAGCGTGCGCAGCTGGTCGCGGTTGCCGGCCGCGTACGCCTCCACGATCATGCGAAACGCCTGCTCGGCGCCGTCGAGGAAGCGGGTCGGGCTGAATCCCCGATCAACCTGTTCAAGGCGGGCGAGCGTCGCCCCGAGCGGGCTCGCGGGGTCGGGCAGCGGCCGGGTCGGCGCAGCCGGCACCGGCTCGGCGCGCCCGTCGATGACGGGCGGTGCGCCGGGGGCTCCGGGCTGCGGCTGGTAGGGCTGCGGCGGGCGCTCGAAACCCGTGCGGCGTCCGAGGATGCCGCGCAGCCGCAACACAAGGAAGCCCGCGATCATCGCGAACAACACAAGATCGATCGGAAATCCGCCTGAGCCCATCATCGCTCTCCTCCTGCCACAGATAAGCGCGGCCGGGTGCTTCCACCACAATAATTCTCGGGGCAGGCGGTTGCGGCGGGCGGAGGGCACGGCTATGGCGCGACGATGATCCTGCTGCGCCACGGCCAAAGCGAATTCAACCTGCAGTTCACGGCGACGCGCCGAGACCCCGGCATCATCGACCCAAAGCTCACCCCGCTCGGGCACGCGCAGGCCGCGGAGGCCGCGCAGACCCTGGCGCATGAGCGGATCAGCCGGATCATCGTCTCGCCCTACACCCGCGCCTTGCAGACGGCCGACCCGATTGCCAAGCGGCTCGGTGTCCCGCTGTTCGTCAACCCGGTGGTGCGCGAACGCTACTCCTTCTCCTGCGACGTCGGCTCGCCGCGCACCGCTTTGGAGCTAGACTGGCCCGAGCACGATTTCACCGCCATCGAGGAGATCTGGTGGCCGTCGATGGACGAGCTGGGGGCCGCCATCATCGGGCGCGCGGCGCTGTTCCGCGGCGAGATGGCCGCGCTGCCCGACTGGTCGGATACGCTGGTGGTGTCCCACTGGGGCTTCATCCTGTGCATGACGGGGCAGAGCGTCACCAACGGCAGCTGGCTCCGTTGCGACCCGACCGAGCCGGCGCCGGAGCAGCTGGTCTGGAAACCTTGAAGGAGCGGCGGCGATGGCGCGCCCCGCGCGGGCGTGCTACCCGCCCGCCACGCCCGGATGCGCCCTTCGCCGGGCTCGGGCGTTGATCGTTTTCGGAGTTGAGACATGTCCCAGACCGCCACCGGCCCGCAGGCCCAACCCCCGATCCCGCCGCTCGTGGTCAACATCCAATACGTGAAGGACATGTCCTTCGAGGTGCCGAACGCGCCGGCCATCTACACGCAGCTACGGGCGCAGCCGCAGGTCAACATCAACCTCGACGTCAACGCGCGGCGATTGCAGGAGGATCAGCACGTCTACGAGGTGACGCTGATGATCCGGGCCGAGGCGCGCGAGCCGGTCGCGACGGGCAGCCAGGGGGGCAACGGCCAGTCGGCGGCTCCGGTCTCCGACACGGGCGTCGCCGCGGCGGCCGCGCCCACCGTGTTCGTGGCCGAGCTCGCCTATGCCGGCGTGTTCACGCTCAACCTGCCGAACGACGCGATCGAGCCGGTGCTGCTCGTGGAATGCCCGCGCATCCTGTTCCCGTTCGCCCGCAACATCCTGGCCGACGTGACGCGAGACGGCGGCTTTCCCCCGGTCCTGCTGCAGCCGATCGACTTCGTGGCGCTGTGGCAGAGCCGCCAGCAGCAGGCCCAGCCGATCGCGCAGGCATGATGCGACGGGGGTTCAAACGGTGGGAAACCGCCACGTAAGTGCCACGTTCTGCTGGTCTGCTTCGGTCCGAGGCGGAACAGGCGACGAGGACTGCGATGACGGAGGCCGACTACACCAGCAAGCTCGACGAGCTGGACCGGTTGCTGAACGACCCGGACGTGCCCATGGAGCCCGGCCGCGTATGGTCGCTGCTGGCCGAACTGTCGCACACCGACATGCCGCTACCGGCGAACGCCTACTCCTGATCTTTTATCGGGATCGCGTCGCCCCGATCAGGAACTCCCGATTGCCTTCGGGGCCGGTGATCGGGCTTTCCTCGATGCCGAGCACGTCCCAGCCGGGCCGCGCCGCCCACCATGCGGCGATGCGGTCGCAGACGGCGCGGTGGATCGCCGGGTCGCGTACCACGCCCTTGCTGCCCACCTGGCCCGGCCCGGCCTCGAATTGCGGCTTGATCAGGGCGATGGCCCAGGCGCCGGGGATACACAACGCCAGAGGCGCCGGCAGCAGCGTCGCCAATCCGATGAAGCTTGCGTCGCAGACAAGGGCCCCGATCGGGTCGGGGATCGCGGCCTCGCTCAGATAGCGGGCGTTGGTGCGCTCGTGCACCACGACGCGGGGGTCGGCGCGCAGCTTCCAGGCGAGCTGGCCGTGGCCGACGTCCACGGCGTGGACTTTCGCCGCCCCGCCGGCCAGCAGCACGTCGGTGAAGCCGCCGGTCGAAGCCCCGACATCGAGGCAAATGCGACCGGACGGCGAGAGCCCGAAAGCGGCGAGCCCGTGCGCCAGCTTGAGGCCGCCGCGCGACACCCACGGATGATCCTGACCCCGGACTTCGAGCGGCGCGTCGGCCGCCAGCGCGTCCCCGGCCTTCGCCACCCTGCGCTCGCCGCTGAACACCGCGCCCGCCAGGATCAGCGCCTGGGCGCGGGTGCGGCTGCCGACGAGGCCGCGGTCGACCAGAAGCTGGTCCGCCCGCTGCCGCGCCGGAGGCTTCAGGCGCGAACGGCCCCGAACTGCCCGGCCGCGACGCCGAGCGCATCGAGCGCGGTCTGCACGATGTTGGCGGGTGCGAGGCCGGCTTCGGCGAGCTGGCGGGGCTGGGTGTCGTGGTCGATGAAGCGGTCGGGCAGGGTCATCGGGCGGCAGCGCAGGCCGG
>JAABUQ010000598.1_pt1 | contig 84392 bp, 80 predicted proteins | sample 5560001 | NCBI WGS metagenome assembly JAABUQ01 (sample SAMN10711888, study PRJNA513371) | rock metagenome | isolation source: Antarctica rocks | place: Antarctica: Victoria Land, Finger Mt nord | collected 2015-12-18 | reverse complement strand
TTCCCTCGGAGGGAAGGGGCCGGGGGTTAGGAAGACCCGCTTCCCGAAAACACATCAACCCCGAAACGCCGACGGCTCCTGCTGCTTTCGGTGGGGAACAGATCGTGCGATACTGTGGGAAGTCGTTTTTGCGGTAACACATCGAAAGGAATCGGACATGACGCTGACCGAGCCACGGGTACGCGCAACACGGGACGGAGATACGGCAGGCGCACTGACCGATGCGACACTGGACACGCTCGCCGCCACCTTCGCGGGGGACGCGACCGCGCGCCTGATGCAGAACGCGGTGACGCAGACCACCGTGGACGACCTCGCGCTGAACCGCGCCGTGGTCACGACGACCGACAACACTTTTTCCACTCTGCTCGATGACTGGACGGTGACGGCGCAAAAGAAAAGCGGGCGTTGCTGGATGTTCGCCGGCCTGAACCTGCTGCGCGTCGGCGCGCGGGAAAAGATGGGCCTGAAGCAGTTCGAGTTTTCCCAGAACTACACCCTGTTTTGGGACAAACTGGAGCGCGCCAACTACTTTCTTGAGGCGATCATCGAGACCGCCGACCGCGACCTCGACGACCGCACAGTGGCCTTCCTGCTCAGTGGCTTCTCGCTGATGAGCGATGGTGGGCAGTGGAACATGTTCGTCAACCTGATCCAGAAGCATGGCCTCGTGCCGAAATCGGTGATGCCGGAGTCCGAGTCTTCCTCGAACACACAGCGGATGAACAGCCTGCTGCGCGCGAAGCTGCGTGAGGGCGCGATGCAGTTGCGCGAGCGCCACGCCGCCGGAGACAGCCACGAGGCATTACGTGCGGCCAAGGATAAACTGGTTGCCGTGATTTATCGGATGCTCTGCATCCACCTGGGCACGCCGCCGACGCGCTTCACCTGGCAGTGGACGGATCGGGACGGCCAATTCCACCGCGACGAGGAGACCACACCACAGGCATTCGCCGCGAAGTACGTCACGTTGCCGGTGGACGACTACGTGTGCCTCGTGCATGACCCGCGCCCGACCAGCCCCGTGGGCCGCACATTCACCGTGGAGTACCTGGGAAACGTAGTCGGCGGCACGCGCGTGAAGTACCTCAATGTGCCGATTGAGACGATGAAGGGGATCACGCAGCGCACGATTGAAAACGGCGAGCCAGTCTGGTTCGGCTGCGATGTCGGCAAGCAGATGCGGCGCGATCTCGGCCTCTGGGACGCGCGCCTGTTCGACTACAACGGTGTCTACGGCACCGAGTTCGGGCTGAACAAGGCACAGCGTCTCGCGTACGGCGACACGCAGATGACGCACGCGATGCTCTTCACGGGCGTAGACAGCGTGGACGGACACGTCCGCCGCTGGCGCGTGGAGAACTCGTGGGGCGAGGAAAACGGCGTGAAGGGCTTCTTCACGATGAACGATAGCTGGTACGACGAGTACATGTTCGAGATCGCCGCACGCGCGGAAATGCTGCCCCCGGACCTCCGGGCGGCGCTCGATGAGGAGCCAATTATCTTGCCCGCGTGGGACCCGATGGGGGCGCTCGCGCGATAGGCGACCGCTTGCCCATACGAGGCGGCAGATGAGATGAAGTGAGGGCCGGACGCTGATTGCACAATCAGCGTCCGGCCCTCGTCCTCGTGTTGGTATCGTGATGAGGTTCCAACGCGCGTGAAAAGGGTATACCCATAGTGATCACGAACTCGATGAGGAAGCCATGACCCCCGACTATGACCGGCTGCGTACCCTTCTCCACACTGCATTGGCAGCGCGGGCAGATTTGCTTGATCCACGGCACGAGGCGGCGGTGCGGCTGTTCAATGGCTTTTATGAAGGCACGCCCGATCTCCGCGATCTGGTAGTGGATTGCTACGGTGGCACGCTCGTGCTACATGACTACGCCGCGCCGTCTCCCGAAGCAGACGCGGCGGTTACGGCGGCGCTGCATATGCTCACGGAGCGGTTGCCGTGGGTGCGCGCCGCCATCGTCAAAACGCGCCATGCGCCAACGCTCGCGGGGCGGCACGGCATGTTGCAGTTCGGCGCGAAGCCGGACACGCGCGTGCGCGAAGATGGCGTCTGGTACGCGCTCGATCTGCTTGCGCACCGCGACGCGAGCCTGTACCTCGACACGCGCGACCTGCGGGCGTGGGCGCGGCGGTATCTCGCGGGCCGGAGCGTGCTGAACACGTTTGCCTACACGGGTAGCCTCGGCGTCGCGGCGATGGCGGGTGGGGCAAGCCGCGTCGTGCATCTCGACCTGAAGCGGGAGTACTTGAATGTGGCGAAGCGGTCATACGCGCTCAACGGCTTTCCCATCGCGCGGGCGGATTTCCAGGCGGACGACTTCTGGACGCGGATCAACCACATGAAGCGGGCGGGGGAGCGGTTCGATTGTGTTCGTGGACCCGCCGTTTTTTGCCGCCACAGGCAAGGGCACGGTGAACCTCGTGTCGCAAAGCCACCGCGTGATTAACAAGGTGCGTCCGCTCATCAACGATAGTGGCCACCTCGTCGCGATCAATAACGCGCTGTTCGTTTCTGGCGCGGAGTACCTGCGCACGCTCGAATTGCTCTGCACGGACGGCTACCTCGCAATCGAGGAGTTGATCTCCGTGCCCCCCGATTGCACCGGCTACCCCGACACGCGCGTGCGCTTGCCCCTTGTGGACCCGTCGCCCTTCAATCATTCGACCAAGGTTGCCGTGCTGCGTGTGCGGCGCAACGCGCAATAATCGGTTAAGCTAGTCAGGAGCGCCGGATGGTGTGACGGGTGACCACCGGAGATTCACCGCGTTTTCAGCGAGGTATGCGATACTCCCTTTGGGAGTTCAAGGGGTGTATGAACACCCCGGTCGCGCCATTAGCGTGCGATCAGCACGCGGTAATTCGGGAGAGCAGAAGGGAATGCGGGTTTGGTGAGTACGGCAACGGCGGCGCGGGCGCGCAGGCGTGAGGAGGCGGTTCCCGCCGCGATCTGGGGCAGTGAAATGGGGGCGGTCGCGTTTGTCGCGGCAATGGCGCTTGCCAATGCGTGGGCATGGGCGCACGCGGGCTGGAGCGACGCACTCGGTTCGCTGCCGTTCTTTGCGCTCGTTGGGCTGGCGCTTGGATACGGCCTCGCCAAAGCGTGGCGTGTGTCGGGATCGCTCCTTACGGGAGGCGCGGCGGCGTTCGGTCTGTTGCTCGCCTATGGCGGTACGATGACGCTGCTGCGCGCGGAGTACGCCGGTACACCCCGCAACCGCGCGGTGCTGCTCGCGCGGGATTTCGTGCTTTGGCTGCGGGAAACGTGGATGGGGCACAACGCGGACTACCACCCGCCGCTCGTCTTCGGTTTGCTGTTCGCGGCCTTTGCCCTCGGCTTTTGTGTGATGTGGTGGACCTTTCGCGTGCGTGCCGGGGTATTCGCGCTCGGCGTGCCGGGGTTTGCGCTCATTGTCACGCTCGGCAACACGCCCGCGTTGCCGGGAAAGCCCCTGCTCGCGGTCTACCTCTTTGGTGCGCTGGCGCTCGCGGCGCGGTTCGCGGGGGAGCATCAGGAAGCACGCTGGCAACATGCGTGGATTCGCTACCCGCGCACCCTGCGTGGGCGGTTTCTCACGGTGGGGAGCACGATCTCGGCGGCCCTCGTGTTGCTTGCGGTCATGCTGCCCTTCACCACGCAAACGGGTCTGCTCCATGAGGTCTGGCAGGGGTCGCAACCGGCGCTCGATCATGCCGTGAACCGCGTCGAAGACCGCTTCGGCAGCGCCCTCAACCCCGGCGGCGGTGGCCCCACGGTGATTCCCGGTTTCGCCGCGTTCGGCCAGACCTTTCGCCTCGCGGGGAGCCTTAACCTGTCGGACGCGCCCGCCGTGTACCTGACCGCGACAGAGGCGCACTATCTGCGGGCAAATGCCTACGATACCTATACCGGCCTGGGCTGGGAAGACCGGGCGACGAGCACGTTCAACCCGCGTGGTCCGAATGGCGCGACGTATGCGGCGCCGGTGTCGGTGAGCGCGAAGCAGGGCATCCCGCAGCCCGCGCGCGACCTCGCGGCGAGCGCGCATGTGGACTGCGCGACCCAAATCCTCGCGCCGCGCGGCGCCCTGCTCTACACCTGTGGCGCGGGCGAGACCTTTTCGGTGGATGCCCGCGTTACCCTCTCGTGGCAGCAACTGGGGCAGGGCAACATCGCGGTCGGCACCACGCCGATGGCGGACGTGCCCGAACCGCTTGTCGGTCTGGTTGCGACGGTGAGCCAGCAAATGCGCGGGCTACATCTCCCCGAAACCGCTCCCGTGGATTATGACGCGAACGGGATCGCCCGCGCGCTCCGCCCCGACGGGACGCTCGTGCTTTCATCTAGCCCTGCACGCGGCCCCTGGACGCCGACGCCCGACGAACTGACGAATCTCGTGCGGCAGGCCCAGGCGGGCCGGGCCGCGAACGCACCGCTGGTCAGCCGCGTCCTCATCCTCGGCACCGGTCAGAGCGATACCACGGACAGCGCGAACGACGCGCGTCTCGCCCGCATTGCCGAGATACAGAACCAGTTGCGGGGGCAACTGCTGGACACGCAGATCGTCGTGCAGGGCGGGCAGGTGACGCAGATTCTCTATCGCGGGCAGTCGCCGAACTTCGCAGACGTAACCACGTACGAAGCGGCGAGCGCGATCGCTCCCGGCACCACGGTCGCAACGACCGCCCGGATCAGCGATGCCACACCGGAGCAGCTACGGAGCGCGCCCGTGCAGTACCCGGCGTGGGCCGACCGTTACCGCACGTTACCGGATGGCACGCAGCCGAACACAATCCGCACGCCCCAGCGCGTGCGCGACCTCGCGGGGCAAATCGTCAATACCCTTCCCGCCAATGAGCGCGACCCGTACAACATCGCCGCCACCACCGAGCGGTACCTGCGGTCGAGCGCAAACTTCACCTACGCGACTGTGGTGGACGACCCCCCCGCAAAGGCCGACGTGGCGGACTACTTTCTCTTTACCTCGAAGCGCGGCTACTGCGAGTACTATGCGACTGCAATGGCGGTGCTCCTACGGGCGGACGGCCTGCCCACGCGCGTGGTGAACGGCTATTTGCCGGGGGCGCGGCAACCGGATGGGCGCTTTCTCTCGCGCGAGAGCCAGGCACATGCGTGGGTGGAGGTCTACTTCCCCCGGTATGGCTGGATCATGTTTGACCCCACCCCCCGCCCGGATGCCGCGCCGTTCACGCATGGGCCGAGCAGTGTGCCACCGACCCCCGCACCCATGCCGACCGCCGAGCCGCCAATGAGCGGCACATCGCCGCAGGCAATGCCCACACCAGTGCCGCAGACACCCACGAATCCCGTGCAACCGGCGGATGAGCGCGGCCCGCGCCTGCCGTTTGACGCACGCTGGCTGCTGTTACCGCTCGCGCTGCTACTCCTGGCCGGGATCGGCGCGGGCACAGTGGCGTGGGTATGGTACGCACCACTGCGCGGGCTGAGGCCGGGAGCGCAGTGGTACTTGCGGTTGCAACGCAGCGCACGCTGGCTCGGTGTGCCCGCCGCCCATGCCGCGACACCATACGAGACGGCGGAGGCGGTGAGCGAACGACTGCCCGCGTTTGGCGGGGCAGCGTCGGTGATTGCCCACCGCTACGCCGAAGAACAGTATGCAGGCCGCCCCGTCACGCCGCATGATGAGCACTGGCTACGCCTCGCATGGCACGATCTCGGCAATGCCGCCGCCCGCACCGCCCTGCGCGCCCGTTTCCCCTGGAGTGCCCGTCAACAAACGGCAGAGACGCCAGGGGCGCAGCGGGCGCAACGCATGCAAGAGCCACGAGGGTCACAAAGGCCACGACGATAAAAACGGGTCACGCCCGCACCGATCACGGCGACCGGTGCGGGCGTGGTTTTCGTGCCGGTGACGAATCAGACGGCCTCCAGGAATCAGGACTGATGCATGCGGGCGATGGCTTCGGCCTGTTTGCCCGTAGGGGACATCTCCATCAGTTCGATGCGGTTGCCTTCGGGGTCGTCAATCCACGCCTGCCGGTTGCCGTCCGCGCCCGTAATCATCGGGCGGGAAAGCGGCACGCCGCGCATCGTCAGGGCATCCACCACGGTGTCGAGGCTGTCCACGGTGAGACAGAGGTGATTGAGACCCACCGCTTCGCGCGGGGCGGGGCCGTCGCCTTCGCCGTTCGGAAAGAATTCGAGGTACTGCGTGTCCGTGACGCGCACGTACACGAGCCGAATGCCCCCATCGTCCGTCAGCAGGCGGAACAGTTCGGGAAAACCCAGCGTGTCGGTGTAGAAGGGGAGCAGCGTGTCGAGGTTTCGCGCGCGAATCGCGAGATGACCAATACCGGTAATACCGTCCATCGTCTGTTTCCTTTCAGCGTGTACATAATATGCGATACTACGAGGCGAGGAAGAATGATGGTGCAAAGCCTACCACAGTGCAGGTAGGCAGGGCGAGAACCAGTATTCCTGAACTACAGGAATACTATAGGCTTGCGATGTGATCCGCTCCTGAAGTACAACAAAAAACATTGACAGTTTGGTATCGCTTCGGTGTATTATTAGAGTGTTCGAGGCGAAACCAGCGAACGTGGCCTTTATTGGCTGACGTGGTAAGGAGCGACAAGCGATGCAGGGTTCGGTGCAACTGGGAGAGCAGGCGGTTCTCGCGCCCTCGCGTGCCCGGAACTCAGCGGAGTTTGCGCGGCGGCGCACTATTGCCGCAGCGCGCACGCGGGATTATCAGCCTCTGATCGTGGGGCTGGTGTCGCTTGTCTGCGGTGTGCTGGTGCTTATCTGGTCGTTTTCGCACAACTACGTGCTGGCGTACAACGACTCCCAATCGCATCTGAAGATCGCGCGGCGCGTGTTCGACAACCGCACGCCAGGCTTTGTGCAACTCGGCACCGTCTGGTTGCCCGTGCCGCACATCATGATGCTCCCCTTTATCCAGTTTTCCAAGTTGTGGCACACGGGGTTGGCGGGCAGTTTCGTCGGGCTGTTCTGCCTCGTGGTGACGGCGGTATCGCTCTTTGCCACGATGAAGCTCCTGACCGGACGGGCGCTCATTGGTTGGGCGGCGGTGATCGTACTGCTCACGAACCCAAGCTGGATGTATATCCAGACCACCGCGCTCACGGAACCGGTGCTTATCATGAGCATGACCGCCGCGTCGTATTTCCTGATTCGCTGGGTGAAAAGTGGCGCGGAATGCAGCACCACACTGCTCGTCGCAGGGTCACTCGCGGCGCTCGCGGTCGGTAGCCGCTACGACGGCTGGTTCTATGCGGTGGCGTGCGCCATTCTGGTAGCGATCACGGTGGCCTTACGCTCGCGCAACGCGCAGCGCATGGAGGGATACACCCTCGCCTATGGCGTCGTCCCGGCGTACGCGATGGGGCTGTGGCTACTCTATAACTGGATTTACTTCGGCGATCCGCTCTCGTTCCAGCGTAGCGCCTTTTCCGCCGCGTTCGCGCAGGTTGACTTTGAAGCGAAGGGGTTGCTCCCCACGAAGCATAACCTCATCATGTCGCTCAGTGTGTATAACTGGGACATCGTGGACGTAAATGGCTGGGTAATTACCCTGCTCGGCATCGCCGGTGTGCTCGTGTACCTCGCCGTGACACGCTTCAAGTACGATTCTATCGTCACATACTCGTTTCTCAGTGTGTATGTTTTTAACGTCCTCTCGTTGTATCTCGCACAGTCCATTATCTATGTGGATCAGGTCGCACCGGTGCAGGTATTCAACGTCCGGTATGCCTTGCCGCTGTTACCGGGTGCGGCGGTATTCGTGGCGTACCTCTTTCACCGCTTGAGCCTGCGTCTGGGCACCATTGCCGGTGTCGCGTTATTCGCCCTGATGCTGATATTACAGGGCGTGCAGTGGGTGCCGGGGTGGCCGGAAACGTCGGTCAAGGTGTTGGAGGAGGGGCTGGGCAACCAGCGCGGCTCCGTGAGCGTGCGGCAGGTATCGGACTACCTCAACAAGAATTACGATGGCGGCGGCATTCTCGTGGATGACTCCAAGAGCACGGTGCTGACGATTGCGAACCTCAATATCCGCGAGTACATCGCCACGTTCTCCGGCAGCCTGTGGAACAAGGCGCTCGTGGACCCAACGCCCTACGCGCGCTACATCATCTATAACAAGCCGCAGGGAGATACGATCCTCTCGCAAAACAACGACATCATCACCGAGCGCGTGAAGAGCAACCCCAATTTCTTCGACAACTACACCCCCGTGTTCAACACGGACTTCATCACGATCTACAAGCGCACGAGCGACATTTAAAAGCATCAGGAGCGTACCCGCAGGTAGCGAGATGGGATCTCGCCGCCTGTCGGGCTTTCGCTTTCGCGGTACACGATGAAGGGACGCGCATGGGGAGGCGATGGGCAAGGACATCCGAGACCCACCCCATCCGGGTGGATTTTCTCACCCCGGAGATGCTGGGCCTGCCAGGGCGTCTTGGCATGACCATCGCGCCCGGCGTGATCGGCGATTCGGCGGAAGGTGGTTGGGAGCGTGATCTCGGCACGGACCTCGAACGCATCACGCGGAATTACGGCGCGGATGTGCTCGTCTCCCTGATGGAACCGCACGAGTGTGCGGGGTGTGGTATCCCTGATCTGCTCGCACGCGCCGGTGCGGTCGGGCTGACGGTTATCGCCTTTCCCATCGCCGATGCCAGTACGCCGCGCGACGACCAGACCGAAGCATACGCGGCGCTGATCGCGCACCTCCTGCGTCTCCTCGAAGACGGCAACACGCTCGTGGTCCACTGCCGTGGCGGGCTTGGACGCACGGGCACGGTCGCGGCCTGCATGCTCGTCGCCAGGGGACACGATGCGGACAGCGCAATTGGCCTCGTCCGCAAGGTGCGCAGCCCGCATGCGGTGGAGACGCGCGGGCAGGAGGCATACGTGCGACGCTTCGCGGGGCAGTGGCGTGTCCGGCACCCGGACGTGCCCTGGTCGTACGGACCGATACCCCTACGGCCCGCGTTAACCTTTCACGACGGCTTTCTTGCGCGCAATGACCTGGAGATAGCCGGATTCGAGAAGCAGTCGCCCGTCGTCCGCTCGGTTCAGGTTGGTGAGCAGGTGCGTCGCCTCCACCGTCATCGCGCGGTACGTCTCCGGTGGAATCAGGCTTCGGAGCGCGATCATCGGGCCATTGGTTCGCTCCCAGAACGCCAGCCCCTGCGCGACGCTCTCAAACGCGAAGGTGAGCGTTCGGGTTTCTATTGGGAGAGACGCGGCCCACTCCCCAAATCGGTGGTGAACCTCATCGGCGTCGCCCCAGCGAAAGGGTGACGGCAGCGCGGCAGGTGCGGGCGGCGCGTACCGGGTAATGAGTTCGGCAAACTGGGCCAGGAACCCACCGGGCGCGTAGTTCGCCATTGCAACAATGCCATCTGGTCTGGCAACGCGAAACAGTTCGGTGGCCACACATGCGGGGTCTGGCGTGAACATCGCGCCGAACACGGAGGCAACCACGTCGAATTGGTTCGCGTCGAATGGCAACTGCTCGGCATCCGCTTCCCGCCATTCAATCGTCAGTCCCTCGGCTTCCGACCGCGCGCGGCCCAACGCAACCATCTGCGGCGTCAGGTCCGATGCAGTGACCGCAGCACCGCTACGAGCCGCCGCGAGCGCGAAGTTTCCGTTGCCCGCCGCAACGTCCAGTACCGTCGTCCCCCGGTGGATGCCTATGGCCTCCACGAGCGCCTCCGCGCACGGTAACAGCCGTTCCGCGACCTCGCCGTAGTCGCCGAGCGACCACATCCACTTCACTCCGTCTTTCAATCGGCGGTGCATGTCCATCGTTCATCTCCTGTTGAAATCTCTGGTGCCGTCTCGCCCGTAGATATCCACCTCATGCAGCATACGGGGCGGAACGCACGAGAGGAACCGCCCGAAAGGCGGATTGTGCGCAGCGATGAAATGTGCTAATGTAGCGACATAAGGAAAGCAGTATTGCCCTGATTGCCCAGAGCCGAAAGAAACGCGGGGTTCCCTGCCGCGAACCTCTAACCATACTGCGCAAAAGCGATCAGTCGGCGGGGCTACCGGGGGGAATGTCTACAGACAGGGGCGCGGCGGGCGTTTGGGATTGCGGCGGGCGGCGGACGAGGCGGGCGAAGGCGTCACCGATGGCGGGCACGAGGCCGCGCGGCAGAAAGCGCATGATCGCCACGAGGACCAGTGCGTAGACCATCGTTTGCAGTACCACGGGGGCGCGGGCGGGCACATCCGGGCGCGTGCTCAGGGTTTTCAGCGCCTCGGTGACGATCTCGATGGTTGCCGCGCCGATCAGCGCGCCCCAGACATTGCCGAGGCCCCCGACCGCAACGATGATGAGGAACAGGATCGAGAGCGCGGGCTTGAAGCTGTCCGGCGAAAGGAAGCGGAAATACAGCGCGAACAGACCCCCCGCGGCCCCCGCGTACCCGGCGGCAAGCGCGAATACCGCGAGGCGGTACGCAGGCACATTGACGCCCACCGATTCCGCCGCCCCCTCATGCTGTGCGATGGCGCGCAAGGCGCGACCGGGGCGTGAGTGGACGAGGTTTGTCGCCAGCAGCAGGGCGGCGAAGGCGACGATCCAGACGAGCGCGTACACTTGCTCCGGGGTCACGGCGGGGCCACCGACGCCGACATGAGGCCGGGGCAGGCGCAAGCCCACCGGGCCACCCGTGAGCGCGCGCAGGTTATTTGCCAGCGTAAAGACGATAATCGCCACCGCGAGCGTCGCCACCGCGAGATGATGCCCCCGCAACCGCAGCAGGGGCAACCCGACCAGCGCGCTAATCGCCGCCACGGCGAGCGGCGCGGCGACCAGGCCGAGCCACGCCGACCAGTGCGCTCGCACCGTCAGTACCGCCGTCGTGTACACACCCAGGGCGAAAAAGCCCCCCTGCCCCAGTGACACCTGCCCGCCGAACCCCATGAGCAATGTCAGGCCCGCGCCGACAATCGTGTACAACCCGATAAAGGCGGCGATATCGAGCTTGTCCGGCGTCAGCAGCCGGGGCATCAACGCCACAATGAGTGCGGTAAGCGCGACAGCGAGCGGAGCGACGATGCGACGGGCGACCATAGAACCTCCTGTTCGCGTTTCTTAGAGCGGATTGCGGTGTATTGGCCCGGTTTTCCTAACCCCCGGCCCCTTCGCTTCGAGGGAAGGGGAGTGTACCTCTGGAATATCGAGGTGCAGGGGGAACATCGTCACCTCGCAATGTCTCACTCCCCTTCCTTCGAAGCGAAGGGGCCGGGGGTTAGGAAAACCGGGCCAATACACCGCAATCCGCTTGATGGGAGTGTAGTCTACAGCGGGGCGGCGCGGAAGCAGCCCGCGAGATGATCGTTCACCATGCCGACGCTCTGCATCAGGGCGTAGCAGATCGTGGGGCCGACAAAGGCGAAGCCGCGCCGCCGCAGCTCTTTCGAGAGCGCGTCGCCTTCCGGCGTGGTATTTGATACGTCTTGCGGACGGTGGGGTGCGGGCCTGGCGATGGGCGCACCACCGACAAAGCCCCAGAGGTAGCGGTCGAACGAGCCGCACTCCGCCTGAATGGCGAGAAAGCCGCGCGCGTTCGCTACTGCCGCCGCCACCTTCATGCGGTTGCGCACGATGCCCGCGTCGTTGAGCAGCCGCGCAATGTCATCCGGGCCGTATGCGGCGATGCGTGTCGCGTCCCAGCCATCGAAGGCACGGCGGAAGTTCTCGCGCTTGCGCAGGATCGTCGCCCACGATAGCCCCGCCTGAAAGCATTCCAGCATCAACCGCTCGAACAGGTCGCGGTCGTCGTGGCAGGGCACGCCCCACTCGTTATCGTGGTACGCGAGCATCAGCGGGTCGCTGCCTTCCCACCAGTTGCACCGCCGCCGCTCATCGCTATTGGTGCCGGTCATGCCCACGCCTCCGCGAATCAAATGCATTCACGACAGAGGCACCAAGGTCACCAAGGATAAACAATAGTATTTCTTGGCGATCTTGGTGCCTCTGTCGTGAATTTCCCCATCCTACCGTGACCGGCTAAAGAGGCCGTTGGGGCGAGCGACGAGCACGGCGATCATGATGACGAGCGCGACGACGATCTGATACGACGGGTCAAAGTACCCGGCCATCATCGTTTGCGCGATGCCCAGGAGCAGGCTACCCACCACCGCCCCGGCGGGACTGACGAGTCCACCGACGATGGCCCCCGCGAAGCCGTTGACCGCGATACCGACGTCCGCGTCGCTCGTGAGCGGCGTGAGCGGTGTGGTCAGTACCCCAGCGAGCGCGCCCAACCCCGCCGCCACCGCAAAGGCGAGCAGGGCCATGCGGCGCGGGTCAATGCCTACAAGCGCGGCGGCGCGGGCGTTCGCGGCACAGGCCGTGACCGCCTTACCAATGTACGTGCGCCCGAAAAACCATTGAAAGAGCGGAAACATCACCGCCGCCGCCGCGATCACAACCGCCTGCTGTGGCAGCAGGAGCGCGCCACCGAGATCGAGCGCGCGGTCGCCCACCCCGGCGTATGTGGTCGGCGTGTCGCCCCAGATGAACAGCGACACACCCTCGATGAGCACGGACAACCCGAGGGTAATCATCAGCGAGGCAATGATCGGCAATCGCCCATTGCCCAGTGCCACGCCGCCAACGAGCGCGCCGACGAGCGCCACGCCCGCCATCGCAATTACCGCCGCGACCGGCCCCGGTAGCGTGCGGGCGAGCAGCGAACTGGCGAAGTAGCCGCCAAGCATGGCAAACGCCCCCTGCGCGAAGTTGACGATGTGCGTCACGCGGTAAATGGCAACGTATCCCAGCGCAACGAGCGCGAAGCCCGCGCCTGTCGCCATCCCCGTCAGCAAGTACTGTGATAACTCTCTCACGTCTTCGCCCTTCACATCGCGGTAACTACTCGTTGTTCGCCGCTTCCACCTGTTCCGCCGTGAAGTTCATCCGCGTCAGGAAATCCACGTCGTTCAGCCGGATATTCACATGGTACACGCCGGGCACCGGCACGGGTATTCGGTAGAAGTTGAGCACCCGCGTGCGCGTGCGTTCCGTTGTTGGGGTGGCGAACACGGGCGGCGCTTCCACCTCTGACTCGCGCTCAGCGACGATCTCGCCATTGGGAGCATACACCCGCACGACGAGCTTGCCCGGATCGTTCTCCCCGACATCGAACCCAACACGCGTCACGACCGCAAACTCCGGCACGCTGGTCGGGAAATGCACCGCTTGCACGGAGAAGGGACCGATTGCCGTGGCATCGAGCCGCCCATCGGGCCGCAACGTCGCCGAGTCCGCCAGCAGCGTGAATTGCACATGCATCGCTCTCGCCTCCTTCGCTATCGGCAATGCCGGGGCGACAATGCGCCACCGCCATTACGACCGGATACCGGTACGACCGGCACGCCTGGCAGGCATGATACGCCGCGTATGTGAGCGCGATGTTGGCGCGGCCTCGGTATCATGGACATCACCGGTCGTGCGGCGTGGAGGCAGAGACGCGCATAGCTGGCTGCGGTGCGCCAACTGCTTCTCTGCCGGTCGTTTCGTCAATCGGGCTACCGAGGTAGACGCCGCGAATCTCCGGGCGGGCGCGCAGTTCCGCCGCCGTGCCCTGAGCGCGCACCTGGCCGCCTTCGAGTACGTAGACGCGGGCGGCGAGCGCGAAGGCGAGGGGCACATTCTGTTCCACGAGCAGCACGGCGAGTCCCGCCGCGTGGAGTTCGCGCAGGTGTTCGGCGATCTCCCGCACCATGAGCGGCGCGAGACCGAGCGAGAGTTCGTCAATCATGAGCAGGCGGGCCTCGCTCATCAGGGCACGACCGAGCGCGAGCATCTGCTGTTCGCCGCCGGAGAGGGTGCCCGCGTCGCGCCCGCGCAGATCGCGCAATCGGGGAAACAGGGCGTACACGCGGTCGAAATCGGCGGCAAGGGCACGGCGGCCCCGGAGCATCCGCACCGCGCCGTCCACGAGCCAGGGTGAGCGGAAGAACCGCCCGAACGCGCCGAGTGCGAGGTTGTCTTCCACCGATAGCCCCGCGAAGATTTGCCGCCCTTCCGGCACCTGCGCGATGCCACGTCGCAGCACGGCGGCGGGCGCCAGCCCCACGGTGCTCTCCCCCGCGAGGCGAATCGTGCCGCCCGCCGGTTTCAGCAGACCCGCGACGGTATTGACGAGCGTGCTCTTGCCCGCGCCGTTCGGCCCAACGAGCGCGACGAACTCCCCCGGCCCGACCGTGAGTGAGACGCCCCGGAGCGCATCGAGCCGCCCGTAGCGCACGGCGAGATCACGTATCTCCAATAATGGGGGGGACGCCGGCAGCAGGGCCGGGGACACAGGGCCATCGCTCACGCGGGTACCTCCGCCGCTTCTGCGTCCATCATATTGGGCGCATCCGCGTCGTCCAGCAGATCGGCGCCGATGTATGCCTCGATCACGCGCGGGTCCGCCTGGACTTGCGCGGGCGGGCCGTCCGCGATCAGCCGCCCGAACTGCAACACCGCCACGCGATCCGCGAGGCTCATCACGAGGGGCACGTCATGCTCGATCAGCACTACGGCGATGCCGCTATCTCGGATGGCGCGGATCAGGGCCGCGAGATCGCCGCGCTCGCCGGTGGAAAGCCCCGCCGCCGGTTCGTCTAGCAGCAGCACGCGCGGCCCTGTGGCGAGGGCACGGGCAATGGCGACGCGCCGTTGCTGCCCGAAGGGCAAGCTCCCCGCCAGTACATCACCACGCCCCGCCATGCCAACTTGCGCCAGGTATGTGTCCGCGTCATGGCGGATGCGGCGCTCCTCTCGCCAGTGCCGGGGCAGGCGCAACGCGGCCTCCACGAAGCCGTGCGCCGAACGGGAATGCGCGCCGACCATGACGTTTTCCCGCGCCGTCATCTCGCCAAAGAGGCGCACATCCTGAAAGGCAATGGCGATGCCGCGCCGCGCCCGTGCATACGGTGGCAAGGCGGTAATGTCCGCGCCATCGAACACGATCCGGCCCGCGTCCGGCGCATGTTGCCCCGCGATCACGCCGAACAGTGTGGACTTGCCCGCGCCGTTCGGGCCGATCACCGCACGTATCTCACCGGAAACGACCGATAGCGTAACGGCATCCAGTGCCGTCACGCCGCCGAAACGTTTGGTAATGCCGTCAATTGCTAACAACATAGACTGCGGGACGGGCAACGGGTCACGAGATTCGCTTGTGACCCGTTGCCCGTTGCGCCCTGCTCCTTGCTGTGCCTGACTACTTGCCACCGGAGAAGGGCGTCAGCACGAATTGCCCGTCCTTCACGGTCGCCATCAGGACGCTGTCGAGGCCGAGGCCCGCATGGTCGGTGGATGAGTAGCGGTACGTGCCGTCCGCGCCGACGTAGGTGGTCTTTTCCAGGTCGTCGCGGATCTTCTGCGAATCCGTGCCGACTTTGCGAATCGTGTTGTAGAGCATGTTCATCGCGCTGAAGGTGTTGTAGGCAAACTCCGGTGGCGCGCTGTTGTAGGCCGCCATGAAGTCGGTGTCGAACTTGGCGATGATCGGCTTCGAGGGGTTATCGGCCGGCAGACTCTTGCCCACGGGGCCGAGACCGGAGGCGAGTACCACGCCGTTTGCGGCGTCGCCCGCCGGCTTCGTATATAGCGGAGTGGACTGCGCCGCGCTGAACACGAGCGGGATGGTCAGGCCAAGCTGCCGGAACTCCTTAGTGATGATTACCGCCGCGCCACCGCTGCCCCAACTGACGAGGGCCTGCGTATCCGAGTTCTTGATCTTGGTCAGTTGCGGTACAAAGGTGGTGCCCGTCAGCTCGTACAGTTGCTCGTCCACCGTGATACCGCTCTTGGGCGCTTCGGTTTTGAGCGCGTTCCAGCCCGTGTTGCCGTAGTCGGTGGAGTCGTGCATCACCGTGACCTTGGTTTTGCCTTGCGCTTTGAGGTACGCGACCACCTGCTTCGCTTGCACGGTCGCCGTGGGTGGGGTCATGAAGATGTAGGGGCGAATGCTCGGCGTGACGTTCGCGTCCGTGGCGCACTGGTTAATCGTGGGGATTTTCGCGGCGTCCTCATCATCGTAAAGCGCGAGGCAGGTGCTGGAAAACACGGGGCCGATGAGCGCGACGATCTTGTTGCTCAGGAGCTTCTTGAGGGCAATCGGCCCTTGCGAGGGGTCGCTCTTGTCGTCCTCGACCATCAGTTCGATCTTCGCGCCATTGATGCCGCCCGCGTCGTTGACCTGCTTGGTCACGAGGTCCGCCGCCTGCTTATTGGCAGTGCCAAGCGGGTTGTACGGCCCGGTGAGCGAGGCGATCATGCCGATGCGGATCGTGCCACCCATCGCGGGGGCCGCCGCTGCCGCCTGCGTCACCGCCGCCGTTGCTGCGGTGGCCGCCGCGCCCGTTGTGGCGGGGACGATGGGAGCGGACGTGGCGGCGCCGCCGGTTGCCGAACTCGCGGCTGCCGGAGTCGCCGTTGCGCCGGTCGCTGCGGTGGTGGTCGCACGGGTCGCCGCAACCGTGGCGGCTGCCGGTGCGGTGGCGGCGGGCGTGGTGGTCGCTACCGCGTCACCGCCGCAGCCCGCAAGCACGAGCGCCGCGAAGGTGAATGTGGAAAGAGCCAGAAAAAGCCGTCGCATCGCTACTCCCCCTCGTCTATACCGCCCCGCGCGGTGACTGCCTTCGGGAGAAGGCCCGGCGCGGATTGCCTTGATCGTATCGGGCGGGAGGGTACCATGTTCCGATGCCCCTGTCCAGGGATGGACGCGCGCGACGCGGAAAAGACCCCATGCCATGTACACGTCGCCTATCAACCACAACTGCGTGCAAACACACTTACACGCGAACCGCTCATGCTCCCGTTATTGTGCGCTTGCCGCCCGCTCACGCCCCGCGCGCAAGATGGACTTGTGACGTAAACGCTTACATCAGGGACTTTGTGTTGGATGAAAAGGAGTGAGTAAATGACGAACAGAAAATCCGCGATGACGCGGCGGACGGTTCTTGCCGGGATTGTGGGGGCGGCGGGCACGGCGATCCTCACAGCGTGTGGCAGCGATGCAGGCGCGACGCAAACGGCGCCTGCTGCCACGGTGATGCCCGTCACGACTGCAACGACGGGCATTACCGCCGCGAGCGGCACGGCGGTGATGATCGCCGCAACGCCTGCACCGGTGGCGAGTGCCGTTCCCGTAACCACCGCAGTGACCGCCGCCGCAAGCGCCGCAGGAACGGCAATTGGCGCGGGTACGGCTGCGCCACAGGCTGTGGGGAGCGCGACCGCCGGGGCGGATACGTTTCGGGAAGCGACGGCGGTCGGCACGCCCGTGGGGGTGCAAGCGCCTGACTTCCGGGGCAAGTTCAGCCTGAAAACGCTGAACATCGCCTTTATCCCCGGTGGCGGCGACAGCGACATGATCTTTGACCGCTACAAGGAGTTGCTGGCCTACATCCGGCAATCTCTCGGTGTCGAGATCAAGGGCACGGTTGGCTCGTCGTACACCGCCGTGATCGAGGCGATGCGTGCCAAAAAGGTCGAACTCGCGTATTACGGCCCCTTCTCGTACATCCTCGCGCATCAGGTGGCGAACGCGCAGGTGCTCATACTCCCCGCCGACGCGAACGGCAAGCTGACGACGTATACCAGCGCGATCATCACGCAGCCCGATAGCGCGATCAAAACCCTCGCCGACATCAAGGGCAAGACGTTCTCGTTTGTGGACCCCGCCTCGACCTCCGGGCATCTCGTGCCTGCGTATACGCTGCAGCAAAAGGCTGGGCTGAAAGAAAGCGACTACAAGGCGAAGTATGCCGGGTCCCACCCCGCCTCGTACCAGACGGTCGTGAACAACAAGGTGGACGCGGGTGCGGTCGCCAGCACCACACTCATGTCCGGCATCATGACGGGCGCGGTGGACCAGACGAAATACCGCGTGGTGGACGTGTCGTTCGATATTCCCAGCAGCCCAATCGGTTACCGGGGCGACATTGCCAAATCCGACGCGGATGTGCTGCAAAAGCTCTACCTCTCGCTCAACGACCTGCCGCGCGACAGCGTGCTTGCCAAGTCCATCTTCACGGGTGACACGGTGAAGTACACGGTGGGTGACGACAGCGTGTACGACGATCTGCGCAAAATCCCGCCCGCCCTCGGTATTGACATCAAGACGTTGAGTTAAGCGGAATGGCAGGCAGCGAGGAGGCGTGCGTCACGTTTCCCCCGCGTTGCCCCGCCGCCTGCCGTCTCTCCCTCTCTGCTTTCGGGAGTGGGTGAATTGGCCCCCGCATGATACGCTGCGTACGGAAAGACGCGGCGTATTTTTCGTGCGGTGACAGGGGAGGCGAAGGGGCCGATGGCGGAAGCGGTGGTGATCGTTGGCGGAGGCATGGCGGGGCTGGCATGTGCATACCGCCTCGTCACGGCGGGCGTGCCCGTGCGCCTGCTGGAAGCCTCGCGGGAGTTCGGCGGGCGCGTGCATACCACGCTATTCGACGGGTTGCCCGTGGACGACGGCTTTCAGGTGCTGTTCCGTGCCTACCCGGAGACGCGCCGCCTGATGGACGACACGGGCTTCGGTGAAGACCGGCTGCGTTACTACGACCGTGGCGCGATCTGCTACACCTATGGTGCGCCCTTCACCTTTGGCGCAGACCCGCGTGCGCTCGCCGCTTTTCCCCTGATGACCCTCGCGGACAAGGCCCGCCTCGGCCTGCTCGCCGCGAGCGTGCTCCGCCCCTCGGTCGGTGATATCTGGAACGATACCGACGATGAGCCGACGGAGACGTTTCTGCGCCGCTTCGGCTTCTCGAAAGACGCCATCGAGCAGTTTTTCCGCCCGTTTTTCGCCGGTATCCTGCTCAACCCCGCGCTGGATACGAGCAGCCGGGACTTCCGCTTCATCTACCGGATGCTCGCTTCGGGCGGTACCTTCACGACGCCCGAAGGGATCGGCGCGATCCCGGCGCAGATCGCGCGTGCCATTCATGCCGGAGGCGGTGTGCTCAATACCGAGGTCGCGGTACGAAAGCTCCTGCTCTCCGAGGATGGTACGCGGGTAACGGGTGTTTCGGTTCTCTATGGGGGTGAGCGCGCGGGGCAGGTCGCGGCGGAGGAGATCGCGGCGCGGGCCGTGGTGGTCGCGGCGACTGGCCCGGAGGCACGGCGGTTGTTCGCCGGGGTAGATGACGCGGTCGCGGAGCACATCCCCACGGTGGGCCTCGCAAGCACTACGGTGGCGTGGAAGCTCTCGCGCCCGTTGTACCGCGAGAAAAAGATTCTGCTCAACGTGGACGCGCTGATGGGCCAACGGCGCATGGAGCGCGGCTTTCACCTCGCGGGCCAGATCACCAATGTATCGCACCCCCACGGCACGGGCCACGGGCACCTGCTGATCGTGGCGAGTGTGGCGGAGGCGTGTGCGGACGAACACTACCGCACCGAGGAGTTGCCGCGCGAGGCGCTGGCGACGCTGGCAAAGTGGTTTCCGCATAGCGGTGTGGAGGCAGATGCGCAACTGCTGGACGTACGCTACATCCCCTTCGCGCAGTTCGCCCAACCCCCCGGCACGCGCGAACGGCTGCCTTCCAATCTCACGCGCCTGCCCAACCTCGTGGCCACCGGGGAGTATACCGAATACTCGTCCATCGAGGGTGCGGTGGTGAGCGGCACGCGCGCCGCCGAACACGTCCGGGCGACGCTGGCGCGGTTTTCCTAACCCCCGGCCCCTTCCCTCCGAGGGAAGGGGCCGGGGGTTAGGTGGATTCAACGCGCAAACGGGTCAGTTGAAAGGATAATCGGGTGGAGCAGATCGCGGTGGGCACGGTTGCGGCGGTGTATCGCTACCTCGTGAAGTCCATGCGGGGCGAGGCGGTCGAGGCTGCGCGCCTGTCCTGGCACGGCATGGAGGGCGACCGCCGCTATGCCTTTGTGCGCACGGACAACACGTCACGCTTTCCCTGGCTGACAGGGCGCAATGTGCCCGCGCTCTTGCAATACATGCCATATCTTGCCGACTCCGCCGATCCTGCGAATGGAGGAGTGCGTGTGCGTACCCCTGACGATGCGGAGATCGCACTAGAAAGTGACGCCCTGCGGGACGAACTGGCGGCACGGCATGGTGCGCCCGTGCATCTGATGCAGGCGAGCCGAGGCACGCATGATAGCGCGCCCGTGTCCGTGCTCAGCACGGCGACGCTTGCCGCCTTGAGCGCGGAGGCGGGCAGCGCGCTCGATGTGCGCCGCTTTCGCCCAAATCTCGTGATCGCGGCGGACGTGCCCGAAGACGACTGGCTCGGCGGGCTACTGACGTTCGGCGATGGGCTGGACGGCGCCGCGATTCGCCTGAACCGGCCCGACCCGCGCTGTGTGATGGTGACGCTCGACCCCGACAGCACGGCGTCCGATCCCGGTGTGCTGAAGGCCGTGGCGCGGCGTTCGCGTGATGTTTGCGCGGGCGCGTACGCTGCGGTTGAGCGGGTAGGCACGGTGCGGGTCGGCGACCCAATGTATTTGCGGCGGGACTGAGGGAAACACGGAAACACGGAGGGGTTCATGCACAGGTATTCACGCCGACATCTGCTCGCTGGGGCGATGGGCGCGGCGGCGGTAGGACTCGGCATGGGGTTGCCGAAACGGGTGGCGGCGGAAGACGTGCCGCCGGGGCCGGCAGCGCGGTATATAGATGCCATCGCCCATCGCCCGCAAAACGGCGGCGACTTCACGATCAGGAGCAGCCGGGGGATGCAGGGAAGCGGCGTCGAGTCGGTCATCTTCTCGTACCGCTCGGACGGCCTGACGATCACCGGTCTCGCCTGCCTGCCCGTCGGGCAGGGAAACGGCCCGTGGCCGACGCTCGTGATTAACCACGGGCACTTTGCCTTTAACCAATACGACAGCGGCTATGACACGCTGCGCGAGGACATCTTCTTTGCCGCCAATGGCTACATGACGATTGCGCCGGACTACCGCAACTACGCGGGATCGGATAAGGGCGAATACCAGTTGGAGCCGGGGTACACATACGACGTGCGCAACCTGCTCGATGCGTTGCGTTTTGTCGCGCCCGTAGACGCGACGCGTATCGGCATGATGGGCCACAGCATGGGCGGCGGCATCACGCAGGAAGTGCTCGTGAGCACGCCAGGGCAGGTACGTGCCGCGACGCTGTATGGCAGCGTGTCTGGGGATGAGGTGGACAACTACACCGCGCGACATACATTCTGGCGCGCACAGGCCAGCCCCGGCGCGCAGCCGGAAGGCGACCGGGTGACGGAGATGTACGGCCCACCGGAGACAATTGCGGAAGCCTACCGCCGCATGTCCCCGATCAACTACCTTGACCGGATAGACTGTCCCGTCGCCATTCACCACAGCGCCTCCGACCCGATCTGCCCCTATGCCTGGGCGGAAAAACTGCGCGACGCCTTCGCCGCAAAAGGCAAGCCCGCCGCGTTTTACACCTACCAGGGCCAGCCACACTCCTTTCAGGACGCGGGCTTTCAGCGATACCTCGACACCAACCTCGCCTTTTTCGATGCGCAAGTCAAAAACGCCGGATAATGCATTCATCACAGAGATACAGAGGACACAAAGGAATACATGAGAAAATACAATTCTTTGTGTTTTCTCTGCGTCCTCTGTGCCTCTGTGGTGAATTCCCCTCTTTTTTCGGGCTTTTGTGGTGAGCGTATTCACCCCCCACGGAGATACTGTGCCCAAAGGCGGTGGGTGAGCAGATCGGGGTCTGCGGTGATGCCGTAGGGGCGGAAGGCGCGGCAGACGTTCGCCACATCGCGCGCGAGCAGCGTGGCGGCGTTCGGGTTGGTCACGGGGTCTACCGCCTGAGGGAAGTCAATCACGGTAATTTCGCCTTCCCAGTACAGCATGTTGTACGCGGAAAGGTCGGCGTGGACGCGACGGTGACGGAGCCAGAGGGCGATGCCGTCCAGCACGCCGCGAAACAGGGCGGGCGCGTCCGCCGGGTCGAGCGCCGCGTGATGGAGCAGGGGTGCAGGGGTGTCCGCATCGCCGAAATACTCCATTAGGATCGCGTTTCCGGCACGCATAAAGGGCTGCGGCACGCGCGCCCCCGCCGCGTGGAGGGTGACGAGCGTGGCGTACTCGTCCGCGATCCACGCCGTTTGCCCGATTTCGCGCCCAAAGCGTGAGCGGTTGGCGAAAGCCCGCTGTTCGCGCGCCGCGTGCTGCCCGTAGCCGAGGCCGCGCCCCTCCCGGTACACCGTATCGTTGCGAAAGGTGCGGTGCGTGCGGTCGCGGTACACCTTTGCCGCATAGAAAGCGCGATTCTTTTCCGGCGCGGCATGGCAACGGTACACCGTGCCCTCCTTGCCGCTCGTCAGCACCGCGTCGGCGGCGGTGATCCAGCCCGCGTGAATGAACGGGGTGAGCGGCGATGCGTCATCAAGCGCCGGTGCATCGGTGTCGTCAAGGTCGTCAAGGTCGTCGGTGCCGTGATACCGCGAGTCTTCCCGCATGATGCCTCCATGAATGGATGAAACGCATGAATAAGCGTGCCCGCGTGCGGCGGACAAACAAAATCCCGGTCGAGCATTGCTCGCCGGGATGCGGGGGCGTCAGCGGGGAAGCGCGGACACGTTCAGGGGCAAGGCACCCCCGGAAGACGTGCGGGCAGGGTGGGTCGCTGATCGCCGGGCATCACCGCGAGCATGTTTTTCATGGCGATACCCTCCTGCCCGCGAGACGGGCGTGCGATCAGCGACCGGCGAAACACACATGCGTGCGTCGCGTGTGTACCCAGTATGCAACGAACTTGCAGGGTGTCAAGCCGTTGCATCCGAAAGCAACTGTTGGAGCTTCGCGGGGGTGTCCGCTTCGGGCAGGGGAACATAGATCATCAGTTTCAGATCGGGGTTCGTCGGCACCTGCAAGGAAGTATGCTGAAAAACGAGCCGCCCGACAACCGGATGGAAAATTTCCTTTGGGCCATCGAGAGGACCGCGCACATCGTGACGCGACCACCAGGCGCGAAACTCCGGGCTGACGCGGCGCAAGTCTTCGATCAACTCGGTGAACCACGGGTCGCCGGGATACCGGGCACTATCGGCGCGGAACTGCGCCAGCATTTGAGGCGCCACCGCTTCCCAACGCGCGTACTTTGTGCGTTGCGCCGGGGCCATAAAGAGGGACCAGATGAAGTTGCGCGGGTACGGTGGCAGTTCGGGATACGTGAACACGCGCCGTGCCGCTTCATTTGTGGCAACGCGGTCCCATCGTCGTCCAAGAACATGCGCGGGCATCGCGGAGAGGCTGTCAATAAAACGTTGAATGGCGGGGCTGACCACCTCATCGAGCGGTGGCGGATGGGGTGGCAGGGCTTGATCCGCCAACAGAAAGAGGTGGCGTCGTTCCGCCGGTGTCAGTTGGAGCGCCCGCGCGATGCCTTCTAACGCGACCGGGGAAACGCGAATGTCCCACTCCTGTTCGAGCCGCGTGTACCACGTCGTGCCAATCGCCGCGAGTTGCGCCACTTCCTCCCGCCGCAGACCGGGGGTGCGTCGTCGCGTCCCTGTGGGCAACCCGACCTCGGTGGGAGCGATCTTCGCCCGCCGCGTGCGCAGGAAGTCTGCCAACTCGCGCCGCCGTTGCGTGTCGCTCCCAATATCCGCAAGCGCCATCTCTCACCCCATCTTTTAGCCATATACAATCAGTACCAGTATAACCGCGATCTTGTTACCGGATAGAGGTCGCGGCAGACTATGCAGGGCGCGGTTGTTCGCGCGATCGTTTACGAAGGAGCGACGCACATGACCGGACATGATCTCCATACAAATAACGCTTCGGCGGCGGGTACATGGATGCTGGGCGGCGATTTGCCGGTCAACCGCGTGGGGTACGGCGCGATGCGCCTGCCGGGACCAGACGTCTGGGGTGAGCCGGAAGACCCTGAGACGGCGCGGGCGGTGCTGCGGCGGGCGGTCGCGCACGGCGTGAATCTCATTGATACGGCGTGGTTCTACGGCCCGTACGTGGCGGACCGCCTGATCGTCGAGGCATTGCACCCGTATCCCGCAGACCTCGTACTGGTCACGAAACTCGGCGGCGCGCGCAGGGCAGATAAAAGCTGGATAGGCGCCGACCGCCCCGAAGAGTTGCGCACCGCGTGCGAGGACGAGTTGCGCGCCCTGCGGCGTGACCGGTTCGATCTCGTGCATTTCCGATACATGGGGGAACACTCTGATACGCCGTTCGCGGAATCGTTCGGTGCGATGGTGGACTTGCAGCGTGAGGGCAAGATTCACCACCTCGGCCTGAGCAACGTGACACTGGCGGAAGTGCGGGAAGCGCAGGCGATGGCGCTAGTCGCCTCGGTGCAGAATCTCTACAACCTTGTTCATCGTGAGGCGGAGGACGTACTGGACGCTTGCACGCAAGACGGCATTGCCTTTATGCCGTTCTTTCCCCTGATGGTCGGGCAGGTGAACCGTGCGGAAGGAGCCGTGGCGGCGGTGGCGGCGGCACACGACGCGACGCCGGGGCAAATCGCGCTCGCCTGGCTGCTCGCCCGCTCCCCCGTGACGGTGCTCATCCCCGGTACGTCGTCGCTCGCGCACCTCGATGAAAACATCAGTACGGCGGCGATCCGCCTGACCGACGCGGAAATCGCCTCGCTCGATAACGTGCCTGCGATGCGAAACCCGCTTGCCGGGTAGTTTCGCGGGTGCCGGAAGAAATCGCCGCATATCGTGTTATCCAAAATACGTGAGTACGCACGGATATCAGGGGTCACTGCCTCAGGAATCGTATAGAACGCCGTTACCGTCCGGCAATACAAGCGTATAATAGGGTTAGGTACGAATGATCTAGGGACGTATACCGCGCGGTGTGACGAGTGATGCCTGCGCGGAGATCGGTAAGGCGCATGGTCACGACCCTGATTCCCCTCAATATGGTGCGGGTGCATGACCCCGCACATGACGCCTTTGGGCGGCGCATCAACTACCTGCGCATCAGCCTGACCGATCGCTGCAACCTGCGGTGTGTCTACTGTATGCCTGCTGAAGGCGTGCGCTGGCAGCCAAAGGAAGAGCTGCTCTCCAACGACGAACTGCTACGCATCGTGCGCTGTGCGGCGGATGTCGGGTTCACGAAGATTCGCCTCACGGGGGGCGAGCCGACTCTGCGCCGGGACTTGCCGGACCTCGTGCGCGAGATCGCCGCGAACCCGGCGATCACCGATATCGCCATGACCACGAACGGTGTGCTCCTCTCCCGCCTCGCCGAGCCACTGGCGCAGGCGGGCCTCAAGCGCATTAACGTCTCGCTCGACACACTCGATCCCGACCGGTTCCGGCAGATTACGCGCGGTGGGCGGCTCGACCTCGTGCTTGAAGGGTTGGCGGCGGCGGAAGCGGCGGGCCTCACACCGGTCAAGCTCAATGCCGTGGTCGTGCGTGGGCAAAACGAGGACGAAGTTGCGGCGCTCGCGGGGCTCGCGTACGAACATGCGTGGCAGGTGCGCTTTATCGAGGTGATGCCCTTTCAGGGTGTAGACGATGTGGCGTTCGATTTTCTCGTGCCGACGGCGGAAGTGATGGCGCGGATCGAGGAGCGTTGGGGTACGCTGACCCCCGACCCTCTCGCTGACCCCGTTGACCCGGCACGGCCCTTCGTGTTCCCCGGCGCGCGGGGCTCGGTGGGCTTTATCAGCGCCATGACGGACGCCTTTTGCGCCACCTGCAACCGGATGCGCCTCACCGCCGATGGCAAGTTGCGTCTCTGCCTGCTGCGCGACGATGAAGTGGACCTGCTCGCGCTGATGCGTGAGGGCGTGAGCGACGATGCCGTGCGCGCCGCCCTGCGGGATGCCGTCACACAGAAGCCGTGGGGCCACGCGGTGGGCGCGGGCGAAGTTTCACTGAATCGGGGCATGTCGCGCATTGGTGGTTAGGCTTGCCTTTGTCCGTAGCACGGCGTCAAATGCCCTAACCCCGGCCCCTTCCCTAAAGGGAAGGGGTGACGTACCGTAATGCATCGATGTTTCCTAAATGTCGTAACGTTGTAATAGTACACTCCCCTTCCCTAAAGGGAAGGGCCGGGGGTTTAGGGCATTTCGGGTCCCAGTAAGGAGTACGCATACGCCCTGCCCCCACCGCTGCACGGCATTGCACGGCGTCCCAAAGGGGTGCATACTGTTTTTCGTGCCGCAGTTGGCCAAACTGGTGGACAACCGTGCAGCAGCGATCAGATAGCCGGATAGAAACCGGAAGGAGTGCGTCCCATGGCGTATGAATTGCCCCCTCTGCCATACGACTACAGCGCCCTCGAACCCCACATTGACACCGAGACCATGCATCTGCACCACGACAAGCACCATCAGACCTACGTTACGAACCTGAACAACGCCCTAGCGGGACAGGACGCTCTCTCGGCGATGCAGCCCACCGACCTCATCAAAAACCTGTCGAAAGTGCCGGACGCCGCGCGCACGGCGGTACGCAACAACGGTGGCGGGCACGTCAACCACACGATGTTCTGGGAGATCATGACGCCGGGTGGCGCGAAGGCGCCGATGGGCGAATTGGCCCAGGCGATCAACAGCACGTTCGGCTCGTTCGATGACTTCAAGAAGCAGTTTGGCGCCGCCGCCGCCGCCCGGTTCGGTAGTGGCTGGGCATGGCTCGTGGTCGAGGGCGGCAAGCTCGCCATCGTCTCCACGCCCAACCAGGACAACCCGGTAATGGACAACCCGAACGTCACGCCGCTACTCGGTATTGATGTCTGGGAGCACGCGTACTACCTGAAGTACAAGAACGTGCGCGCGGACTGGGTCAATGGCTTCTTTAATGTCGTCAATTGGGACAAGGTCGCGCAGCTCTACGCCGCCGCAAAGTAACCTGCTCATACAGATGCGAAGGGGCCGGGAGGTGCATACCGCCCGGCTTCCTTTATGCCAGGGCTAATGCGTCTTGGGAACCTCACCCCCGGCCCCCTCTCCACTTGATAGAGAGGGGGAGTGAGCCACGTTGAGGTTTGTACTGTCGGGGCGAGATCGAAACGTTATATGAATCCCCTCCCCTCGCCGTTTGACGGAGAGGGGCCGGGGGTGAGATTCCCAACCTTGTTCTTTATGTCCGATGGTCTTGCCTCGGCGTGCAAAAACGCCTATCGTATGCCCTACTGAGGGACGCATGAATGGCACACAAAGTATGAGGAGCAAGGTTGATGAATTCGACGAGTCCGCTCACCGCACCGAAAACGGTAGACAAACCGTGGGGACGGGAGATCTGGTACGCGCACACGAAGGACTACGCCGGTAAGGTGCTCGAAGTCACAGCAGGGAAGCGCCTGAGCCTCCAGAAGCACGAGATTAAAGAGGAAACGCTCTACTTGCTCTCCGGGCATGTCCGCCTGACGTTCGGTGAGGAGCAGTACGATTGGCACCCCGGTCAACTCGTGCATATCCCCACCGACACGGTGCATCGCTTCGAGGCCATTGAAGACAGCGTGCTGCTCGAAGTGAGTACGCCCCACCTCGATGATGTGGTGCGCCTGAGCGACGATTACGGGCGGAAAACCTGATGTCCGCCCGTTTGTAGCAGCAGTGGCGGGTATTACGCGGGCGCGAGGCTGGCGGCGTAAAAGCGCAGGTAATCGCGGCAATGCGGCGTCCAGTACCCGCCATCGTGCATTCCGGGCCACGTTTGGAACTGGTGCGCGATCCCTTCCCGCGTGAGCAGGTCATGAAACGCGACCGTCTTGTCGTGCCAGTCTGCGTCCTGCTCGCCCACATCCACGAAAATCTTCAGTTGCCGTGTGCGGTCGGGGTTTTGTTGCACGAGATGCATGGGGTCGTGCGCGCTGAAGTATGCTTCATCACCGAAGTAGTCGAAGCGGTCCGCGAAGTCGCGGAGCGTCGGGCTGTGCATCCCGACGACGCTGAAGGTGTCCGGGTAGTTCATCGCCAGTTGCATCGCCCCGTGCGCCCCCATCGAGAGGCCACCGATGGCACGATGCGCGGCGTCGGGCACAGTGCGGTACGTGGCATCAATATGTGCCACCACGTCCTTCGCGGTGTAATCGCCCCAGAGTTCGCCGCCCGCGTGGTTCACCCAGTATGCCTGGTCTCCCTGTGGGAACACGATCAGCATCGGGGGAATCTCGCCCCCGTTCATTTCGTGATCGGCCTCTTCAGGAAAGCCGAGGGAAAGCCATTCCGTGTTCGAGCCGCCATAACCATGCAGCATGTAGAGCGTGGGGTAGCGCCCCCCGGACTCCGCATACCCCACCGGGAGATAGATAAAGTACGGCATCTCGCGTCCGAGCGCGGTGCTGTAAAAGGTGCGGCTGATCAACTGGCTTCCCGACCGCTTCGGCGCGGCTTGCAGCACGGGGGCCGACGCGACGGCGGGGAGTGCGGTCGCGGGCGGCGGCGTTGTTGCTTCCGGTGTTGGGTCAGGGCGAGACGGCGCAACTTGCGTGTTCTCGGTAAGAGACCCCGTAAATTGGGCCACGCCGGTCCGCGCGCTCTGCTCCATTACGGGAGCGGATGACGGAACCGGGGACGAGGTAGCCGAGAACGCGGTGGATGTTGCCGGGGATGTCGGCGGTGGGGGAATGAGCGGTGCGGCAGTTAATTGCCCGCCGCACCCGGCAAGGAGCAGGGCAACAAAGACACACATGGCAATGAGCGATGGGCGGCGGTGAATCGTATCGAACGTCCGCATTAGGCGCACCGTTCTACGGTGCGATCTGCGGAGACCGCAATTACCGTTCCCCGTGCGCCACGGGCAAAGGCGGGTACTGGCATCCCTTCACGCACTTGCCCCGCGAGCGTCTTCACGGCAGGGGTCAGACGCACGACTGTCCACACGGTAAAGATGCCGCCCAATTGTACGAGCATGTTCGCCGCGCCGGACGTGTTGTGTAGAAAGGGCACCTGCGGGACGGCCCTGGTGAAGAGCACGATCACACCGAGGTGTGCGCTGTATGCGAGCAGGGCATTTTGGCCCAGGGGCATGAGAAACCAGCCGAGGGCGGTATAGAGGGGCTTCCAGGCCAGCGTCACGAGCATCAGCAAGAACTGGAAGAAGACCGCGAATGCCAATACACGCCCGATGCGCAGGTCCGCCTTGCCGAAAAAGCGGTCGATGATTTCCCCCGTGTCGCCGTCCGGGGCGAAGGGGGTGAGGAGGCGCGCATTTTCTCGCTGAAACAGAATCAGTGCGGCGCAAAGCGCGGTCAGCGTGGCGAAGTAGGGCGCGGTGGGAATGCGCCGCGCGAAAGCCGCGATCCGCTCTCGATGGTAGCCTATCGTCAGACCGGTGAAGAACAACGCCTGCCACGCCGCGAGGTGGAACACGGAGTTGTCCTCGATCTTCCAGGGAATATCCATCTGGTCCGGCGCGCACTGGTACACCGCCCAGACCAGCCATGAGCCACCGAGCAGGAGCGGCGTGCGCCGTTGTGCCAGCAACAGAAAGGCAACCGGCGCGGCGGCGACAAGCAGGGTATACATCAGCAACACATCGGTAAGGTAAAACGCGCGGTGCAACGTCAACCGCTCGATGATCCGCGTCACGGGGTCGCCGGTCGGCACGCCCTCCACCCACGGCATATGCGTGACCCGTGAGAGCGTGGCAAAGGCGAAGGTCAGGATGACCGTCAGGAGATACAGGGTAACGGCCCGCTGCAAGGCCTTCCATGATGCCTCACCCACGCCTTTCCTGGCGATGATGCCCGCGTAGACGATGCCCATCACGAGGCCGGAGATGAACACGAAGCCCTCGGCGGCGGAGAACAGGAAGTGGTTGCCGCCGGTGACGTTGTAGAGCCAGCTTGGCTCCCCGCCCAGATGATCGGCGACCATCGCAAACACCGCAAAGCCGCGCAGCAAATCGAGGCGCAAATCGCGCTTGCCGCCCGCGTACCGCCAATTGCCGAACCGCTCGCGCACATGCATGGCTGCCGGAGCCGCGAACGAAGGGAAATGGTTGTAGCGTGTGGGAATCGCGGTGATGCGAGATGATGCGGCCATGCGTGTCCCCTCTCGTCTGCGGCAGCGTGTGTCGCTCCTGACCTGTACCCTTACCAATGCCTCCGCAAGCGCCATACCACCATTCACCGCAATCGGGTCTGCGGTTTTCATTGCATACATCTTACGTCGCGCTTGTAAAATCCTCCTCAACAATGGCGCTGGCGGTCAGATATGCACGCACAGCCCCCTGATTCTTCGTAGGAGAATCAGGGGGAGATGGATCGGTGGCGCATTGGATGAGCGCTTAGAGCGGTGCGTTCGCGGCCTGGGTTTCCAGCCATTCCCGCACGACGTTCAGGAACAGCACGGCCTCGCGCCCGTCAAAGATGCGGTGATCGAACGAGCAGCCGACGGTGACGATGGAGCGGATGGCGATACCGCCATTGCGCACGATCGGCTTTTCCAAGATGGCATCTACGGAAAACATCGTCGCCTCGTTGGGACGCACGAGGGCGAGCGTGCGCAGGCTGCCGAAGCTACCGGGGTTGGTGAGCGTGAGTGTGCCGCCGCTGATGTCGTCCAGCGTCAGCTTTCCGGCGCGGGCGCGGCGAATCTTTTCGTTCATAACGCGGGCGAGGCCCGTGATTGAATAATCGCCCGCGTGTTGGATCACGGGCACCACGAGGCCATCATCGGTACTGACGGCGATGCCCATGCCAACATCGCGCTTGAGGCGAATGCCTTCGTCCGTCCACTGCGAGGAGATCACGGGGTATTGCCGGATACCGGCGAGTGCGGCCTGCACGAAAAAAGGCAGGTAGGTGAGCGAGACGCCCTCGCGCGCCCGAAACGCCTCTTTCTCCGCTTCCCGCCGCCGCACAAGGTCGGTGATGTCTGCTTCCAGCCACGTCGCCGCTTGGGGAATCGTTTGTGAGGCACGAGTCAGCGCCTCCGCCGTGCGCCGCCGCAGCGTGGTCATTGGGATCAGGTCGCCTTGTGGCGCGGCACTCGCTGCCCGCTGTAGCGTGCCGGATGGAGCCGGAGCCGGAGCGGCAGGCATGGATACGGGCGGTGCGGACGTAACAGGGGCAACGGCGGCAGGAGACGGTGCGGTTGCGGCAGGTGTAGCTGCCGGGGGAGCGGACACGACGCTCGGAGCCTGCGGCTTCGCGCTCGCTTCGCCCTGGGCGCGCATCATGTCCTCGCGGGTCACGCGCCCGCCCGCGCCGGTGCCTTTCACTGTGGCAGGGTCAAGGCTGAACTCCCTTGCCAGCTTACGCACGGCCGGGGAGTAGCGCACCGCCGCGTCCGCCGCTTCCACGTACCCTGCCGTTGCCGCCGTGCCATTGGTCGCGCCACTCGTGCTCGCGCCGTTGGTCGCGCCCGTTGTTGTAGCTGTAGTGGGGGCAGGGGTGGCTACATCGCTCGTGGCGGGGGCCGCGTTCAGTACGTCGCTCCCCTCCGCCATCGCCGTGGTGAACGTGTCGTCTTCGGGGTCTTCTGTTGTCGGGGGCACCACGGTACCCGTGGCCGCGCCGCTCCCGGTCAACCTGGCCTGTCCCGTTTCCATCCCCGCTTCGGCAATGTACATGAGTACGGTGCCGACAAGCACGCTTTGCCCGATTTCCACGGCATACGAATCTACCACGCCGTCAAAGGGCGAGGGAATCTCCGCGACCACCTTTTCCGTTTCGACCTCAAGGAGTAGTTGGTCTTGCGTCACGGTGTCGCCTTCCTTGACGAGCCACTGCAACACCGTACCCTCGACCACCGATTCGCCCAACTGCGGAAAGCGGATGGCGCTCAACCCCGGCCGCGTTGCCGTTGCCACCCCGCCCGCGTGTGTGTCTGCCATTCGCTCACTCCATTCGCACGTCATTGTGTTATCGCGCATCGGTCGCCAGCTATTCGCTGAGGCCCTTCCGGTCTCATCCGCCATTATACGGCGGCGAAGCAAGATGCGGCACCGCCACGCGACTGCCCGTGATGGGCGCGGGGAGGATTGAACCGCGAAGGCGCGAAGGCGCGAAGGAAATGCAAGTGAAATACTGTTGCGTATCTTCCTTGTCCCCCTTCGCGGTGCAATCGTCTTTGCGCATTTGCCCATCGCGGGGGAAGGGAAATCGTGTAGAATGCGACAATCAACCGATGTTAGGTGCGGGCAGAACGCACATCGCATGGTGTGGCGAGAAGGGGGTGGCTTATGGCAAGTAATGTAGTGCAACGATTTGTGCGGTACGCGGCGGGTGGCGCGTTTCATTACGGGGTGCTCGAAGGCGATACCGTGCGCCACGCGACGGGTGATCCCTTTATCGGCGGCCTCACGCCCGGTGAGGCGGTCGGGGCAATGACGGATGTCACGCTGCTGCCGCCCGTGCAACCGGGCAAGATCATCGCCATTGGCCTGAATTACCAGAGCCACATCACTGCGGACGCCCCCGGCACCGCGCGCCCGACCGCGCCGATCAGCTTTCTCAAGCCGGGTAGCTCGCTCGTGGGGAACGGCGTGCCCATCCAGTTGCCGCCAGAGATGCACAACGTCGAGTACGAGGCTGAGTTCGCCTTTGTGATCGCCAAGCGGGCGCGATACGTGAAAGAAGCGGATGCCTACGACTACGTGCTCGGTCTGACCTGCGCGAACGACGTATCGGCGCGCGACGTGCAGTTCAGCGACAACCAGTGGATGCGCGCCAAAGGCTTCGATACCTTCACGCCGCTCGGCCCGTGTGTGGCGGTCGGATTGCGGGCAGAGGGGTTGAAGCTGACCGGGCAACTGAACGGCGAAGCGCGGCAAGAGGCGAACACGGACGACCTGATCTTTTCCGTGCCCTTTCTCGTGCAGTTCCTTTCGCGCTTCATGACGCTCGAACCGGGCGATGTGGTGCTGACGGGGACGCCTGCCGGGGTGGGTAAGCTCCAACCGGGCGACCGCTACGCGATCACGCTCGAAGGCGTGGGCACGCTGACCAACCCATGCGTCGCCGAGGCGTATCAGCCGCAGTAATCGGCAACGGGTAACGGGTATCGGTTAGCGAGTAACGAGGTCCCCTCGTTGCTCGCTACTCGTTACTCCCGACGGCAGGGAGGGCGTGTGCGCGAGGCATTCGAGGACTACGAGAGCGGTGGCGCGTGGGACACGGCGGCGAGCGCCGAGGGGTACGTCGTCGGCATCGAGGTGTCGGGGCGTGGGCAACGCGTCGCGATCGCCGACCTGCGCGGGAAGATCATCGAGCGCACGCCGCCTACGGGCGATGCCTCGCTTTCCGCCGATGCCTTGCGGTCGCGGTTGCGGCAACTGGTGACGGACGCCCTCGCGCGCCTCGAATTGTCGGTGGAACAGGTCGTGCGCATTGGGGTCGCGTTCGGTGGCCCGGTGGACGCGGCGCGGGGCATCATTCTGTACTCGCCACGCACGCCGGGGTACGACAATCTCCCCATCGCGGCGGTGCTGGAAAATGACCTGCGCGTGCCCGCCTTTCTCGATAACGATGCCCGCGCCGCCGCGCTCGGCGAGGCGCTATACGGCGCGGGGCGGGGCGAGGAGCATATCATTTACGTCCATCTCGGTACGGGAGTCGGGGGCGGCATCATCCTGAACGGGCAGTTGCAGCAGGGCGTCACGACCACGGCGGGTGAAATTGGCAACATCATCGTTGCGCCGGAGGCAACGCCCGAAGGCGGGGGCAGACCGGGCCGATTGGAGGCGTACGCCTCTACACGGGCAATCGTGGCGCGCTACCGCGAGCGTGCGATCATTCAGGGCGGCGTGCGCTCCGAGGATGGCGACACCCTTTCACCCAGGACGGTCTTTGAGGTGGCAGCGGCGGGTAACGCTGCCGCCCGCGAAACGGTGGACGAAACGGTGCGCCTGCTCGGTCTCGCGCTGGCGAACCTCGTGACCGCGCTGAACCCCGGCGTTATCATCGTCGGTGGGCAGGTCGCGGAGGCGGGGCCGCTCCTCTTTGGGCCGCTCAACTCCGCCATCCGCCGCTACGCGATGGATGTGCCGGGCCGTGCCGTACGCTTGCGCCCCGCCGAGCTTGGCGCGGACGCCCCACTCGTAGGCGCCGTGGCGATGGCCTTGCAAAGCCTGAACCGCTGAAACGGGCAATTGAACCGCGAAGGCGCGAAGGGGGAAAGGATTTACCACAGAGGCACAGAGGACACAAAGTAAAATTTTTACTATTTCCTCTGTGTTTCTCTGTGCCTCTGTGGTTAAAGCATTTCCCCTTCGCGCCTTCGCGGTGAAAATACGGTAGTACAGGAGGCGAGGTATGGCGGCGATCACGATTGCCCTCGATTGCACGGGCGGCGATGACGGCGAAGCGCCGAATGTGGCGGGAGCGGTGCGGGCGGCGCGCGATTTCGGCGTGGTCGTGGTCCTCGTGGGCAGACCGGAAAAGATCGGCGCGGAACTGAAAAAGCACGATCTTACGGGCCTTTCCCTGCCGGTGGTTGAAGCGGCGGACGAGGTAACTATGGATGAGCACCCCGCGCAGGCGGTGCGCCGCAAGCCCGCCGCCTCGATCAATATCGCACTTCGGGCGGTGAAAGACGGCACAGCGGGCGCGGCGGTGTCGGCGGGTAACAGCGGCGCGACGATGGTGGCAGCCCTGCTGCATCTCGGACGGATCACGGGAATCGAGCGGCCCGCCATTGGCGCCATCCTGCCCTCGCTCAATGGTGACGTGCTCCTGATAGATACGGGCGCGAACACCGAGGTGCGTCCGGCGTACCTCGTGCAGTTCGCGCAGATGGGTAGCCTGTATATGGAAAAGGTGCGCGGGGTGCGGTCGCCGCGTATCGGCCTGCTGGCAAATGGCGAAGAAGCGACCAAGGGCACGCAAATTGTGCAGGAGACGCACGCCCTGCTCCGGGAAACGCCCGGCCTCAATTTTGTCGGCAACGTGGAAGGCCGGGACGTGGCGAAGGGCATCTGCGATGTCTGTGTCACGGACGGCTTCACGGGCAACGTGCTCCTGAAAACCGCCGAAGGCACCGCGAGTTTTATGAGTACCGTGCTGCGCCGCGAACTGACGAAGACGTGGCCACGCAAGCTCGCCGCCGCCGCATTGCGCCCCGCCTTCCGCGCGCTGCGCGACACGCTCGACCCCGCACGTGAGGGCGGCGCGCTGCTCTTTGGCGTCAATGGCGTGGCCGTGATCGCCCATGGACACAGCGATGCCCGCGCCATTCGCAACGCCATCCGGGTGGCAAAGGAGTGCCTGGAGGGGGACGCGGTGGGCGCGATCCGCGCGGTCGCGGCGGGTCATGCACGGTCGGAGCGCGGCGACGAATAGGAGCGGTTGCAGGGCCGTGCCACGTCGTTTTTGAGGGCAACAGGCTGTGCGATCTGGAAAGGGGGACATCTATGCAATCCGAGCGGTTCACCGTGTTCACCGATGAGGTACGCGCCTTTCTCGACGTGCCGCGTGTCGCCACGCTCGCCACCATCAACCCGGACGGCACGCCGCTGCTCACGCCGCTCTGGTACGCACGGGATGGGAACGATTTGTGGATTGTCGTGGGGCCGGATAGCCCGAAGGCACGCAATATCCGCCGCGACCCCCGCGTCACGCTCGTGGTTCTTGACAACGATCAGGGGTACACCTACGTGACGGTGCGGGGGCGGGCGAGGTTGGAGAGTGGGGAGGATGGCGCGCGACCGCGAGAGATGGCGGTACGCTATCTTGGCGAAGAACGTGGGGAGCGATTCGCGGCGCGAGACTACATCCGGGAAGAGGTCGTGTGCCGCGTCACCGTGGAGCGCGTACGGTTACGGCGCGACGATGGCGCATGACATGCGTTGGTCTCATACCGTGGGGTGTGCAGTTTGCGGGTGCGATGGCACAAAGGATTGCCGGAGCTTCGCCGCGAGAAACACCATGCCCATCCCGACCCAGCGCGGCGGGAAGCGGCGCGGCCGTGGCAGCGGCACCGGTGCCGCCGGTTCTTCCCCAAGGTGGACGACGAGCGATTCGAGGCCCGTAATGTCCTGCTGCAACTGCACGAGTGAGCGGTCAAGGTAGCCCTGAAGGCGCGCAATATCATCCGTATGCGGGCTTTTCCGCTTCAATTGCGCGGCGGCAAGGATTGCCACGGTGAGGTGCGTGCGCACATCAAGCAGTTCGGTATATTTCGTTTCCGGGTCCGCTTTCTGTGTCGCCTTCTGTATCATCCTGGCCCCCGCGAGCGTGCCGCATCGTATCTCCTGCCTGGGTAAGCGCAAGAATGGTGCCACCTGTATTTATCCCCTCGCAATGACGCAAAACCGGGGTTGAACTACCGACGCCGAATGAGACTACTCCATCACGGGGCGAAGCGCGCCCCGGTTGGAAACGCGCCTTTTCGGGTGGAAACCGTTGGGGAATCACCGGTCCCTGATGTTGCCATCATCGCTCTGTGTACCCGCGAAGGGTGGTTGGGTAGGCATGGGTGGTGGCGTGGTCAGGCTCTGACCAGAGGTATAGAACGGGTAATAACCGCCGATGATCCCCAGTGGCGGCGTCGGTGGGGGTGGCTGGGCGAAGCGGGTCGCGTCCAGCCCCTCCAGCACATCGCGGTTGCTCTTGCCACCGGTGGGTTCCCCAACCGGCTGGCCGTCGGCGGCCACGGTGATCGCGCTCGCCATCGCCAGCACGAGGAGTACCAGCATCGCCCCTGCCGCGATCATCCCCATCGCGTGTCGTCGTGCCTCGCCGTGCATGTCTTGCTCCTTTGTGTGAATGCGCAACGCATGCGAATCGGCGGGCCTCCCCGCCGCGCCCTCTCCCCCATTCTACTTTACATAATCTGTCAAGTGGGAATTATCCTCGAAAAGCGGGTCGTGTGTATTCGTCGCCGTCCTTTGTGCGCGGCAACACGGGCACGGGAAAGGGCGCAGCGTGTGCGCCCTCGCTCGTGTCTATGAATCTTTGTGCATTGGCTCGTCGCTAGTATTGCCCATTCGCGCGTCGCCGGTCAAAGCAGGCGCGGCAATACACGGGGCGGTCGCCGCGTGGCTGGAAGGGCACCTGAGTCGCCTGTCCGCACTCGGCGCAGATTGTGTCGAACAGCACGCGCGCGGGCCGACCGGCATAGCCGCCGTTTGCCTGCGAGATACCACCTGCGTGCGTATGACCATGCAGTGCGCCGGTGTGTGGCCCACGCTGTTCGCCACCGTAGGCCGGACGGAAGCCGTTGCCGCCGGGCCGCCCACCGCCAAAAGCCGGGGCGGGGCGTGGGTCCGCGTTCTGGGCGGCTTTCCGCGCCTCTCGGCAGGGGCCGCAGCGGGCGGGCGGGTTTTTCAGTCCCTGGCCGACGTAAAACTCCTGTTCGCCCGCCGTCCAGGTGAAGTGTTCGCCGCATTCGCGGCAGGTGAGCAGGATGTCAGTGTATGCTTTTTCCGTGACTGTCATCGGAGCCTCCTCGATGGCCCCCGGCCATCGCGTTGCGAGGGAAGAATGAAAACTGTGTTGGGACACGAACAGGGTGCGGCGGCAGGGATGCGGTTGGCAAAGACCGCCGGAAATCATGCGATACCGCTTGTGCCTCTGCCCTTCACGTCAATGAAATTGTACGCCCGCCTTTACCCGGCGACAACGATCTGCGGCAATATTCGCTACACAATGCCAAAACGCGACCCTCCCGGACATCGGTGGCACTGGGCTAACGATCACTGCACACGTCGTATGCTGGCCCCCGTGTAGCAAGTGGGGGAAATGCGGAAATAGGGCAAAAGCAAATCCCGGCAGTAGTGCCGGGCATCATTGGTAAGAGTGGCGGAAGGGGCGGGATTTGAACCCGCGAGGGGTTGCCCCCTACGCGCTTTCCAGGCGCGCGCACTAGGCCACTATGCGACCCTTCCCTGCATGTCCAAAAAATATGGCGGAGGGGGTGGGATTTGAACCCACGAAGGCGATTAAACCTTACTCGTTTTCGAGACGAGCTCATTCGGCCACTCTGACACCCCTCCGTGCGGTGCCGACCCAAAGGCCAGAGCAGATCGTACCGCAGATACTGCCCCAACGCAATGCCGCACATTCCCTCATGTGGAGTTGACCCACGAAAGCGGGATAACTCCACTACGTCAACGGGCGCCTTTTGGGCAGGATGACGCCGGGCGAGGACGCGAGTCGGGTACGGGTGGGACAGGGGCCGAACGTGCTAGCGCTGCTGCGTGACACCGCCCTCAACCTGCTGCATGGTACGGGCTATCGCACGATTGCCGCACGCTTCCGCCACTACTGCCGCTGCCCCCTTGACCTGTTTACCTTGCTCGGCCTCCCGCTCCCTCAGCACGTATATGCCCTGGGCGAACCGCTTGCCCGTTGCACGCCGCCGCGCATCCGAGTACACTGCGCGCGTGTCCGTACATTCATGATGAGCGCGCAGGGACGAGGCGCAAGAGCGGGCGGCGGGCGATGACGAACGGGGCGCGAATCCTCGCGGTTTCCAATCAGAAGGGCGGCGTAGGCAAAACCACGACCGCCGTGAACCTCGGCGCGTGCCTCGCAGCGCTGGGCTACCGCGTGCTGCTCGTGGACGCCGATCCGCAGGGCAACGCGGGTAGCTCACTCGGCTTCGACAAAGCCGCGCTCAAAACCACGCTCTACGACGCCCTGCTCGGCGAAGCGCCCACCGCCGAAGTCGTACAGGCGACACATCTGCCGAACCTCGATCTGCTGCCAAGCACCAACGTACTCGCGGGCGCGGAGATCGAACTCGTAGACCTGCCGGAGCGCGAAACGTACATGCGCCGCGCCCTCGCTACCGTGGCGGGCACGTATGCGGTGATCCTGATTGATTGCCCACCGAGCCTCGGCCTGCTTACCGTGAACGCGCTCACTGCCGCCGAGGGGGTGCTGATCCCGATCCAGTGCGAGTTTCTCGCGCTGGAAGGGCTGCTGCAACTCGTGCAAACGGTGGACCGCGTGAAGAGCACCGTAAACCCGGCGCTCAATGTGGTCGGTGTGGTGATGACGATGTACGACGCACGCACGCGCCTCGCGCCGCAGGTCGTCGCGGAGGTGCGCCGGTTTTTCCCGACGCGCATCTTCCGCAGCATCGTGCCACGGGCCGTGCGTCTCGCGGAAGCGCCCAGCTACGGGCAGGCGATCACCGAGTACGATGCATCGGGCCGGGGCACGACTGCATACCGCGAACTTGCGGAAGAACTCGTGGTGCGCATCGGCCTCGCGCCCCCGCCGCCCGTCGCGGCCACCAGCACGCAAGCCGCCGCAACCCGATAACCATTCGCAATCGTCACAATGCTGCGTGATCGGCGTCAGTGCGACGTACTACCTGCTACCTGCCGGAGCATGGCGAACAGAAACGCGGCGGCACGCTTGCCAACCTCGTCGGTGATCGCCTCAAAGCTCTCGTTATCGGTGGTGGCGAAAAACTCGGTGTTCGACACGTCTTTCACGGTGAAAAAGGGCACGCGATGCAGGGCGCAGACCTGTGCGATGGCGGCGGCTTCCATGTCCTCACACAGGCTCGCATGGCGGGCGTGCAGGGCGCGCAGGGCGTCCGGGTCTTGCGTGAAGCGGTCCGAGGAAGCGACGGGGCCGAAAAAGACGCGGGGGTTGCGGTACGCCACGCCCATCGGCCACGACTCGCGCGGCCACGGCTCCACGGGCGCACCGAGCGCCGCCGTCATCTCCGCCACGGCAAGCAGCGGCTCGCTCACAGGCAGCATGTCCAGCCGCACCTGCGCTCCATCCACGAACAGGCGGGCCGGTTCCGCCGCGAAGGGGCCACCGGGCGGCAGAAAGCCGTGGTCAAAGGCGATGCAGCCCGTGCCCACGATCACGTCCCCCGGCAGGATGTCTTCCCGATGCGCCCCCGCACAGCCGAAGTTGAGCACGGCGCGTGGGCCGTACCGCTCGATCACCGCTTCCGTCCCCGCTGCCGCCGCGACCATGCCTACCCCCGCCGTCAGCAGCACGAGCGGCGCGTCCCCCAGCGTCGCCCGCTCGAACACACGCGGGCCATGCGTGTCCGGCACATCACGGGGCACGCGGGCGCGCTCGATCAGGCGCGTGAGATGCACCATCTCCGTGGGCATCGCCGCGAGCACCGCGATTGGTGGTATGTGCGAAGACTGCATCGGGCAAAGCCCTTTCGCGTGATCAGATAGCCGGCCGGGGAACCCCACCCCCGGCCCCTTCCCCACGGGGGAGGAGAGCGAGATGGGGGCGAGATCGAGCCATTGCCCCCACACCCCGGCATTGCGGTAGTCCCCTCCCCTCTCCCGCCGCCGCAGGCCAGGGGGAGGGGCCGGGGGTGGGGTTCCGGCCCTCAGTTGGCCTTGATGGCGACCTTGCGGATCGGTTCGTCGTCAATGGTGTAGCGCCCGCTCATCGCGGCAATGCCGTCCGCGACGCGCTCCAGCGGCAGTTGGTGCGAGACAAACGCCGCGAACGGGTACTTGCCGCTTTCTAGTAGTTGCCGTGCCTGCACGAAATGCTCGTGTGCCGACGACCAGACGCCATAGAGCGTGATCTGCTTAAAGGTGAAGTGCGCCCAGGGGTTGAGCAACACATCGCCCACATTCGTGAAATGGCCGCACGTCACGTACTGCCCGCCGCGCCGCAGCAGGTCGAACCCTTCCGGCAACGCGCCAAGCACGCCCGTCGCTTCGATCACAATGTCCGCGCCGTAACCGTGGCCGCTCGCCTCGCGCACTATCCGCGTGCGCTCGGCGGGGTCGGTAATTTCAGTGATGTCTATCGTCACGTCCGCGCCCAGTTCGCGGGCAAAGGCGAGGCGGTCCGCCGGAGCGCCGATCACAACTGTTCTAAAGGCCCCGCGCTCCTTCGCGGCGATCAGGCACATCAGGCCAATCGGCCCCGCACCCTGAATCACCACCGTGTCACCGATCGTGAAGGTGGGGCGGCTCGCGGCGTGAATGCCGACGGAGAGCGGTTCCAGAATGCTCGCCGCAGCCACATCCACGCCGTCCATCCGATACACCACGGTGCCGGGCACGAGATAGAGGTACTGCGCGTAGCCACCGGTGACGGCGAGTGGCAGGTGCTTCATGCTCGCCGCCGCGAAGCCATACGCGCCACGCGGGGCAGCAATCGTTGGTTGATGCGATATGAGGTTAAAGAAATCATTGGCGGGGGGCAGGCCGGGCTTGACGCCGACGCGGTCGCCCACTTTCAGCGGCCGCCCCGTCGCGTCTGCCGTGACGCCCTCACCGAGCGCGACGATCTCCCCGACGACTTCGTGCCCCAGCACGACGGGCATCGGCACGCTCGCCATATGGCCTTGAAACACATGCACGTCGGTGCCGCAAATGCCGCACAACTCCTGCCGCACGATCATCGTGCCCGGTGCGAGTTCCGGCACCACTGCCTCCGCCACCGAAAACTCCCCCCGTACGCCATTCAGCACCGCAGCCCGCGTCGTCAGCGTCATCGCGTTTCCTCCCTGTACATAGTGTTTGCGTTCAATGGGCGTAGTATAGCGCGCCGGGGAACGTAGCGCGCAATGACCACAATCGTCAATCATTGAGGAGGGCGACAATAGAAGTCGTCATCCTCGGTCATCACGAATATCGTGATTCGTGTTGCCGCTGCAGACATTATCTATGAGAGTGGGCGTGGCGGTAGCTTCAACGTAGATGCCATCATCGCCATTATTCGTGCAAGTATTGCCCGATGCGATACCTGCAGAAGTGTCGCGGTACGATATGCCATCCTGCCTATTCTCTATGCAGTAATTGCCTCGGAGTTGCGGCTGGGCATTCTCGCGGACATAGATACCACCATTACCATTGTTCTTGCAGGTATTGCCTGACGCAGCGCCCTTGGACGCACCACCATATGCGATGCCATCCTCTGTATTTCCTTGGCAGAGATTGTTGCGGAGTTGCGGCTGGGCATTTTCATTGATGACGATGCCGTAAACACCATTGCTCGTGCAGGAGTTGCCAGACGCAATACCTCCAGTTGTATCACCGTACACTATACCAATCTCTGTGTTTTCCGAGCAGTTGTTGTCCCAGAGTTGGGGCTGAGCATCGTTAGCGACATCAATGCCCTCTGCATTACGTACGCAGCTATTCCTTTCTGCGATACCAGCACTTTGCTCAAAGTAGGCGATTCCGCTTTCAGAATTTTCTTCGCAGAAATTTCTCGTCAGTGTCGGGTGACTTTGGTTCGTTACACAAATGCCATGTAAATCATTGGAGTAACACCTATTTGATTCTATAATGCCAGCACTGAAATCAAAAAAAGCAACTCCTGAACCGTTATGCCGACAGTTATTCTGGCGTAGCGTAGGGCGTGCGTAATCGCTCACAATTATACCGAACATGTTCCCCTCGCAAGTATTCTTTTCCGCCACGGCTATTGTGTTGCCAGTAAAATATATACCGTATTGCGCATTGTGGATACAACAGTTTCTTCGTATTATTGGCGTCGCCTGTCCCATGACTAGAATACCACCTGCACTATTCTCAGTGCAGGTGTTACCCCGTGCCAGACCGCCGGCCTCGTTAAAGTAAGTAACGCCTAATTGATTGCCAGTTACGGTGCAGTCGATGATTGTGGCCTTTGCGCTTTGCTCGACGGCAACGCCATTTCCATTATTATCTGCGATCCGGCAGTTGCGGATGTCCGCGACAACACTTTCAGCAAACCATAATCCGGCAACAGTGCCTTCCGCCTTACCGCCGCTGACAGTGCAGTACTGCATGGTGAGTGCTTTGCCAGCCGCGTACAGCACTGGCCCCGTTCCCCCGTCGCGTCGGAAGCCAAGGTGCGACAGGCATACCTCCCCTGATGTCGCTGTAACAGAGACCAGCGGCCCGGTGTACGACCCAACGATCTCGACGGTCTCGCCCTCCCCACCCGCCGACGTTAAAGTGATCGGTTTGTCGAGCACAAGCTGGCGGGTGAGGCGATGGATACCGGGTGCGAGGTGTAATGTGTCACCCGCCACTGCCTTGCTCACCGCTGCAATCAAGGCATCTGTGTGCGGCGGTATGAACGAAGCAGTATGGGCAGTGGCATGATCGGTACTGGTAGATACCTCTTTCCACCACGGCTCCTTACTCCCACCGGCGCTAGTCGGGGTAGTCACAGTTGCCATGGTCGTGATAACGCCAACTGTCGAGGGAAGCGGGAGGAGCGCGAACACATCCTGCTCACAAAGGAAGCGCACCTGAGCCGCGACCGCGCGCACGTTGGCATTCGTGCTGCCCGCCATGCGTGTGAGGATAGCCGAATCGGCGGGAGCGGCATAATCCGCTTTGCGGAAGAGCAGACATTCGTTTGCCTGCCCCGCCTTCGCGGCGTCCCATAACGCGGGTTCCTCGGCGAGAGCAATAAGGGAGAGGTAAATGACCCAGCCGGCGAAGCGGTCAACAGTGGCATCGAAATACGCGCCATCGCGCCCCGGATGCTGGAAATTGGGCACACCCAGTTCGCTGCTCTTCCGCCCCGCGAGCGCGGGCACGAACATGCCGTCGTAATCAATTAGCTTCAATTCGTCTCCTGCCAGCAGCACATTGCCGAGCTGAAGATCACCATGTGCGATCCCCGCGCCTGAAAGGGCTGCAAGCATTGCGAGCCAACGCTGTGCGAGACCCCGGAGCTTGGCGGCATCGTTGCGGTTTGCTTCGATATACCTGCCGAGAGGTAGTCCCGCGATCCATTGCATCTTCAGCACAGGGTAGGCAGTACCCAGCACACGAATACCGGATGGCTGATACGCGAACCCAGTCATAAGCGGCAGTTGTCGTTTGGTCAGATAATCGCTGATAGCAGCAAATCGCTCACGCTGGTCGTCCGCGCTGCGTGTAAAGCATTTCACCGCCCACGAATGCGCGCCGCGATTCATGCGGAAGACCACGCCGAAATTTCCTGAAATCGGTTTCGGGAGTCCCATCCCGTTCGTCTCTGCCCGCGCGTCTTGCAATTCTACGTCGGTGAATGCTCGACCTGGGTTTTGCACCACATTGATGTATTCGTTAAAAGGGGGCCATTGCATCCCGACTACTCCTATAACATAGAAACCCGAACCAGCGTCACATCATCGTTGCGGATCGCTTTAGTCTCCTGCAAACGTGACACAAACTCGCCAAACGCATCTTGCGTTTCCTGATCCGAAGGCCGAAAGATTTCGTCGAGTTGCCCCCACGGCTCCCTACCCGCTTTTGACTCGGTAAGAAACCAAGCAGCGAGGGCATCGGTGGCGAGATAAAAAGTGTCCCCCTGATAGCATTCTGTGTTCGGCTGCATCACGAGAGTGACAGGTTCCGTGCGTGCCATCACCTCATTTGTGAGGAGCAAATGGGGAGTATTGCCGAACGTATCTGATTCCGTCGAGGGGAATGTTAGCGCAAGCCTGTTGCCACGTACAAGAAACAGATAACTATCGCCCACAGCAAGTGCATTCCAATACGGAGACGCTTGCCCGATCACTACGGTTTCATGCACTGCTTCGCTATCCAATTCCGCAAGTGTCACAGGGCCAGCCTCTTTGAGGGAAGGATCATCACGCGCATCCACCTCAACGGTCGCCGCTACTTCAGCCGATCCCTCGGCAGGCGGGGCTAATTCAGGTGGTTCAACCGCCGCCTCTGTAGATGCGTCTAGATTCCTATCAATTGAGTCGACTTCTCGCGTTTCAATCAAATGGCTGCCGGAAGCATCAGTTGCGGTCGGAGTGTCTATAGGCATCGCTGCCTCGGCGTTGTCTGATGTGGATTCAAGGTGCGGTGAAATGCGCGGCAGCGTCGGTGGTATCGTGATGGTCAAACCAAGCAAGGTGGCAGCAGCCCCCCGGTTCCGGGTTTCCTCTGCGTACCACGGCAGTTTTTTCCCCGCAAGGCGCGCATCGACGCGCCGATGCCACCGCAAACGCAGTTGCACGAGCGCATTCTCCGGCATAACGTCGATGGTGGGTGTAAGGCTTTCTGCATATGCTTCCACGAGCACATCTGCCCACTCTTGCGAATACGAAGCTGTCGTCGCGCCATCTGCCACGGCAATATGCGAAACGATTGAGCCATCATAAAACGGGAGGCGGCTACTCGCAGCGCATACAGCATCATCATTCTCATCCGGCGCGTTGCCGTACTTCTGCACGCTCACGCAGCGACAGATACACTCCACTGCACTCACCCTTGTCCCTATAATGGTGCTTCAATCGGTGCCGCAACCCGCGTACCGACATCCATCACCTTGATAACCGTGACCATATCGCCATTAAGCACGAAGCCCCGTGCTCCTTCTAGGATATGCATCCCTTCCTTCTCCAAGGTGGAGCGGAAGTCGGGGTATAACTCGCTTGCACCATTAAAGAGCGCACGGGCATACTTGTCCGGCAATGCCTCGTCGGAGTTAGGAAAGGCCACAGGAAAGGCGAGACCATTGCTCGAAAGATGCAGGTTGTAAAGCAGCACATTCCCATCGCTGCTTGCTAAACCAGTTAGGGTGCGCATCGCTTCCAGAACTTCCTCCGGGCTACCATCCGTAGCTTCGCCATCCGTGATATTGAAGACCGTAGGAGGAAAGCAGTTCGGGTGCGATGCGAGATACCGGTCCGCGACGCCATAGGCATAGCGTAGGGCGGCAATCATCGGCGTGTTACCGTTCCCCACCGCATCGAACCAGATTGGCATCTTGAAGCTTTCCTGGTACGTGCCGCCCGCACCGTCGGACACCGTCCGGGTCCGATCGTCCACCCGGACGGGGTTATCTGCCACTTCCCCGATAGGCACGAGGTCACGACCCGCCAGCGTCCCTTCAAGGGCAGGACCAACAAAGGCCCCGGGGAAACCATCACTGTAGGCGATAATGCCAACGTCAAAGTAGTGGCGCACTCCTTCGTCACGAGCACAACGAACTACGAGGTTGTAAAGCAGACGGTTAATGGCATCGGCAAGCGCTTCCTTTTTGGTGCTTCCAAGATTAGGAGATGGACCATTCATCGAGTTCGAGCGGTCAATAAGAAAGAGAACACACGCTGGATTTTCCCGGCTAACTTGTGCGCTATAGGTGCCTTGCGATGTCATGTTGCTCCTGTCTTTCGCTCTCGACTGTCACATTTGTGCATTATAAGTGGCTGGCCAATTTTTTCGCAAGATGTCTCTGCCGCTTCGAGATAGCTCTCTATCGCTTCATGAGTGTGGGCAATCGCTTCTGCGCGCGTTTCACCAAACGTCGAGAGGTTGTTGAGGTCGGGAACGAACGTCACCCATACGCGCGCTTCCTCGTCCCAGGTGATCGTAAAAACGTATTGCCGTGTCTGCAGCACTCGCTCCATTTACGTCTGTGGTACCGGCATCGGCGGTGGTTACGCGGCGCGGTCGAACGGCTCGCGGCGGGCAAAGCGGTCGCGGTCGCGTCGCTCCTGCTCCCAGAGGTAGAGCGCGCGGGCGACTTCGCGCAGGAGGCGGTCGTCGAAGTTCGGGTGGCTGCGCAGTTCGGCTTCGGGCACGGCGACGAGATGCTCGGCGGTATGGTAGCCCCGGCGGTGTAACATGCCGCAGACGCGCTCGCTCACCGCGAGGCGGTCCACGGGCGTCAGGTGGCGTGTAAGAAAGCGATGAATCAGCATCACGATCCCCTCAATCGCGCAGATCACGAGAATAATCACGCCAAAGACGAGACCGGCCCACGTCACGATGGAGAGCGCCATGAACACGCCCACCACCCCCGCGACCACAGGGTTGAGGCGCAGCAACGCATCGAGAATGTCCGGCACAAACGTGAGCACGGCGGCGGGCATCCCCACGAGCACCAGCCCCACGGACTTGGCGACGGGGTGGGTGGCGAACGGGTCCGTGGTGCTGGACATCGGGGTGCCATACGGGGCGTACCGCACCGCGTGGTATGCCGGAGTCGCCATTGCGTGCCGCATCCTCTCCTCGCTCATCATTGAAACGTCTGATACACCGAGACGACGCGCCGAGATTTACCATTATACTGCCGTGCCGCACCACGAAGATAGCGCACACCCGGCACACGGCCACAAGGCAGTCGCAAGGCAATTGCCATCGCCGCGCGCCGCTCTGACACCGCTCACTTGAGCGTTTCGTAGTTCACGCTCATGCGGCGCGGCGCTTCGGCCGCCCGCTTCGCCACCGTCGCGTCGGCCTCGGTCGCCACGTAGGTAATCAGGGCATAGAGGCGCACGCGGTCTCCCAGGGGGGCGATCAGTTGCACCTGCGGCCGCGCGGCAAGCGGGATCGCGGCAAGGGCGGCATTGACCGCGCGTTCGAGCACCGTGGCGTCCGTGCCACTGATGATGCGGGCGAACAGGCGTGCCTCCGGCTCCCGCGCACCGTTCGCCCCCGTCTCCACCGTTTCCGTGTTGTCCCCATCCACCATTGTCTCGTCTCCCCCGCTTGTGCGCCCGCGCGTCACGTTCGCCTTGCCCGCCTCGCCTGTCTTGCCCGTCTTGCGCAATCGCGCCCGACGCGAGTATCGTACCGGAGTATCGTACCGCCCGCGCGCGTTTTTCGCGCCACGTCGAAAGTAAGCCGCCAGAATGCCACTCGCCCCCTCCCATAATTGGGAAGCCACGTTCGCGGAGCGCGCCGCGCACATCCACCTCACCGCCGTCTCTGGCCCCACCAGGCCGACGGGCACGACGCCCGGTTACATCTCGTTGCGCAGCGGCGCCCCCGCGCCCGAATGCGTGCCCTTCGAGTGGTTGGAAGCAGGCGTACAACGCGCGTGGGCTGCGGGGCCGGACCTGTTCGGGTACGCCGCCGCGACGGGCAGCGAGCCATTGTGTGCAGCCGTGGCGGGCCTGATGCGCGCACGCGGCTGCGATGACGTGACGCCGGAGCATATCACGCTGCTCACGGGCGCGCAGCAGGGGCTGGACTGCGTGGCCCGCCTGTTTCTCAATCCCGGTGATGCCGTGGCAATAGACGACCCCGCCTACCCCGGCGCGATGCAGGTGTTTGATCTTTGCCAGCCGCGCTACCTGCCTGTGCCGATCACGCCGCAGGGGATGGACCTCGACGCCCTCGAAGCGTTGCTTGCGGGCGGTGCGCGGCCCCGGTTTCTCTATACCGTGCCCACCTTTCAGAACCCCACGGGCGCGACGCTGCACAGGGCAGGGCGCGAGCGGCTCGTCGCCCTGAGCCGCCGCTATGGGATGCCGATTGTAGAGGACGACCCCTACGGCGAACTCGCCTTCGATGGGCCACCCGCCGCCCCGTTACGCGCCCTTGACGCGAACGTGTTGTACGTCGGCACCTTTTCCAAAACCATCGCCCCCGGTATCCGCACGGGCTGGATCGTCACGCCCCCCGCGCTGTGGGACAAGATGTATGCCTTGAAGGAAGCGATGGACATCAACTCGGACCGCTTCACACAGGCAACGGTAGCGGAAGCGCTGGCAACCGGCTTTTACCCCGGACATGTCGCGCGCGTGCGGGCGGTCTACCGTGCGCGGCGCGACCTGATGCTCAATGCGTTGCGTGAGTACCTGCCGCCGGATGTCACCTGGACGGAGCCGGAGGGCGGTTTTTTCGTCTGGGTACGCGTGCCCGCCGGGATGGACGCCCACCGCGTAGACCTCGCCGCGCGGGAGAGAGGTCTGGGCATCGTGCTCGGCTCCGGTTGCACCGTGGTGCCGGAGCAACACGGCGATAGTGTGCGCCTCAGCTACTGTTCCGCCCCTATTGAGGCGATCCCCGAAGGCATCCGCCGTTTCGCCGCCGCCATTGCGAGCGTGCGGGGCGACCAGGGTGGCGAGGGTGGTCAGCCAGATCGTGCGCACGGGAATCCACGCGAGTCCGCAGACCGTTGTCGGGATAGTTAGATCACCGGCGGTGCGCCGGGTACGCCGTGCTGTGTCCGCATACAGGTGCGTCGTACTGCGCGTATGAGTTACGCCGAGGAGGCGACGTGCCCGCACTGCTGGCGGCCAAACTTCGTCAGGCGCACCTCGATGCCGCCCGCGCGGTCGAACTCCTCGATGATGTTGCCCGTTTCGAGGGATTGCAGCGTGGCGACGAGGTCGGTGTCGTTCATTTCAAGCGCACTGGCGATCTCTCGCGCATCCACAAAGGGACGGTCTTCGCCGCCACCGCGTGCGCAGAGTTCACGGAAGAAGTCGGCGGTCATGTTCATGCTCATGGTAGCTCCGTTCTCGGTAGGCAGTCGGCAGTACGGAGTGGGCAGCACGTTCCGGCTACTGCTCGTTGCCTGCTTTCGCCGTCAGTGCATCCAGCGTTTCAGTGACGATGGTCACGACGCGGTCAATCTCTTCGCGCTCGATGTTCAGGGGCGGGGCAAGCAGGAGCAGTGATGTGTGGTCGTCGGGACGGCAGATCAGGCTCCGGCGCGGGAATTCGTCTGCGAGCCACGCGAGGAGCGCCGTGTCTGCCAGCGTCACCTGTGTCTCACGGTCGCGCACCAACGCGATGCCGACCAGCAGCCCGCGCCCGCGAATCTCACCGACGTGCGGGTGCTGGCCGACCGCCGTTTGCAGTTCGCGCAGAAAATACGCACCCATATCGCGCGCCCGCCCCGGCAGGTCTTCGCGCTCGAGGATGTCGAGGTTCGCCAATGCCGCCGCTGCCGCGACGGGGCTGCCACCGAAGCTGGCGAAGGGAATGTCTCCGGCAGCCGTGTCGTCTCCGTTGGTTGCAAGGGCATCCCCGACCGCATGGCTGGCAATGACCGCGCCAAGCGGGGCATACGCACTCGTCAAGTTGTCCGCCACAGTCACGATGTCCGGGTGTATCTCGAACGCCTCGGAGGCAAACATCGTGCCGATGCGCCCGAAGCCACAGGTTGCTTCATCCATAATGAGCAGCACGCCGTATTCGTCGCACGCCGCGCGCACGCGCTCGTAGTAGCCGGGCGGGGGCACGAGACACCCGACGCGCTGCACCGGTTCCAGCACCACCGCTGCCACGCTTTCCGGCCCCTCGTACGCGATCACCCGGCGGACTTCGTCGGCGCAGGCGAGCGTGCAGCCTTCGGCGTTTGCACAGTAGGGGCAATGGGTGTGGTCGGGTAGCGTCACATGCAGCGTGCCCGGTACGAGCGGCTCGTACGGGTTTTTCGCCGCCGCGAGGCCGGACACGGCGAGCGCGCCCGCCGTGATACCGTGGTTCGCGTCGCGGCGGCTAACCGTTTTGTACCGTCCGGTGAAACCGCGCGCGCGGTGGTACGCCTTTGCCAGCTTCAGCGCGGTCTCGGTCGCCTCCGACGCGCTCGCGACAAAGAACACGCGCGACCCCTCACCCGTGGGGCTAAGGCGGGCCAATCGCTCCGCGAGCACCGTGCCTGGTACATTGGGGAGCGCCGGGTGCGAGACGACGTGGATGCGCTCGAACTGCGCGCGCATCGCCTCGGTGATCTCCGTACGTCCGTAGCCGGCGTTCACCCCGGCAAGGCCCGCGAGCGCATCAAGGTACTCACGCCCTTCGGCATCCCACACACGGCTCCCCTCGCCACGGACGATCACCACAGGCCGCAGGTCCGCGCTCGCCGCCGCGTAGCCGCTCGTCTCTGCGAAGCGTTGCCAGATGCCCGCCGCGATGCCGCGCCGCGCCGTGTCCGTCGTATCAAAGGCCTCCGGGGCAGTGGCGCGGGCTTCCGGTTGCGGTTCTGGTTCCGGTAGCGGCGGCAGGCGTTCGGGGGCGAACGCGCCGCTGGGGTGGTACCGCTTCGAGAGACGCGCCATTAACTGCCTCCCAGTGCGGCGGAAACGGGCGCGGTGTTCTCGCTCTGCATGAGGTGATCCGCCGACCCGACCACCATGTCCAGTTGCGGGAGGATGTCGCCGCGTCCCACCGCGACCACGTACTCCACGACGCGGGCGGGGATGTCCACGCCCGTGGTGTCAATGCTGTTGCGAAACTCCATCGTGTAGTTCACCTCGTTCACGAGGTAGCCACGGTCGGGGTGTTCAAACACGTCAATCGCCACCACGCCCCCGCCGACCGCCGCAGCCGCGCGGTCGCAGATCGTCGCCAGTTCGGGCGTGACGGGGCAGTTCGATGCCAGGCCGCCGCGTGCCGTGTTCGTGATCCAGTGCGGTGAGTCGCGGTAGATGGCGCAGATCGTTTCGCCCCCGACCGAAAAGGCACGGATGTCTCGCCCGCCCTTTTCGACGTACTCCTGAATGTAGTACGTGCTGTGGTGGTAGGAGCCGAGTACTTCCTTGTGTTCCAGAATCGCCTCGGCGGCGTCGCGGTCATTGATCTTGGCGAGTAATCGGCCCCACGAGCCAACCGGGGGCTTCATCACCACGGGGTAGCCCAGTTCTTCGATCGCTGCCAGTGCTGACGCGGGCGTAAAGGCGACCACCGCGCGTGGCTGTGGCACCCCCGCTTCGGCGAGCGCGGCGGTGGTATTCAGCTTGTTGCCACACACCTCCGCCACGGTGTACGTGTTCACCGTGGGGATGCCCCAGGCATTGATGAGGCGCAGCGCGTGCAGGGCGCGTGTGTGGTTGATGCTGCGCTCAAGGATCACATCGAAGTCCCACCCCTCCGGGCGGGTGAAGGGCAAGCGAATCTCCGGGTCTTCGATGCGCGTGTACGCGACGCCCGCTTTCTCCAATGCAGCGAACAGCAGTTTTTCTTCCGTCCGCACGCGCGAAAGCATCACCCCGACATGCATTGCCCCGTTCCGACTCGCCATCGCCGCGTTCCTCCCAGACTGCGCGAAACTCACGGGCACACGCGCCCGCGCCTCCCATTGTACGCGACATTCCCTCACTTGCGCGGTGGGGGCGATGCGCGTCCGAGACGGCGGCAGGAAAGGCGCACGTTCACGTTTGAGCATAAAGATACATAAGGGTTTATAATGCATGGTATTGCGCGGCGAATGAGTTGATGAGTGAGGGGGAAGAGCGCGATGAGAGCGCAAACGCACATGGTCAGCGCGGACGAAGTGCTCAACCTCCTGAGTTACCCGGCAACGCGCAAGCAACGGATGGCTGCGCTCGCGGTCTGCGGGGTGCTGATTGCGACAGGGCTTGCGGCAATGCCGGTGGCGCGGCACGCATTGCCGGTGATCGCACCGTTCCTGTCTCTGTTCATCGCCTTTGTGGTCTTCGCGGGCCTCGCAATCTGCACGTTGCTGACGAGCCAGTACCGCGTCAGCCGCGTGCCCTCGCTGATCGCGCTCGCGGCGACGTATCTCCTGACCAGCCTCTTTGCCGCAGTGTACCTTGCCACCTTTCCCGGTGCATTTTCGCCGACCGGCCTGTTTGGCGCGCGACCGGAGTCGTCGTCGTGGCTCTGGGTATTCTGGCATGTGGGGTATTCGGCGGGTGTGCTCGCCTTTCTCGCGGTGCATGTGCGCTTTGGCGATCATCGCCCGTCGCGCGCGGCGCTCACCTGCCTGATGGTCGTGGCGCTCGCGGTGACGCTGGCGTTGTTCGGCGGCTTCACGCTGTTTGCCCTGCGGTCGCCCGCGTGGCTACCGACGATCATTCGTCAGGACGACTACCGCGCCCTCGTCACGTCCGGTGTCGGTGTGGTGGTGTGGGAGTTGAATCTTGCCGCCTGCATCTGCCTGTGTCTCGTCTGGCGCGGGCGTACCGTGGGGCATCTCTGGCTCACCGTGGCGGCGCTCGCCACCCTGCTCGAAGTGACGCTCTCCCTCGCGGGTGGCAACCGATACAGCGTGGGCTGGTACGTGGGGCGGTTCGATAGCCTGTCGGCCTCGGTCGTGGTGTTCTGCGCCCTGCTGTTCGAGACGCACCGCCTCTATGACCGCATTGTGGAGCAGGGGCGGGAGTTGCGCGCCATTTTCGACAGTTCTTCGGTAGGCATCGCGCGCGTGGGGATCAATGGCCGCACGCTCCAAACGAACACCGCCCTCTGCGCCCTGCTTGCGTATCGTGACGAGGAGTTGCGCGCCGTGCCGCTCGATGCGCTGATGGCCCCCGAAGACGCGATGCGCGACTGCGAGTACCGCGTCGAATTGCTGGCGGGTGGGCGGGAGCACTACGAACTCGAATCCCGCTTTACCCGTAACGGGGGGGAGCAGTTCTGGGCGCAAGTCCATGTCTCACTCGTACGCGGGCGGCGCGGCGAACCGCTGTATTTCGTCACGCTGGTAGACAACATTTCCGAGCGCAAGCAACACGAGGAATCCGTGAACTGGCAAGCCTATCACGACGCACTGACGGGCTTGGCGAACCGCATCGCCCTAACGGAGGGGCTGACCCGCGCGCTCGAATCGGAGGGCGCGACGCGGGTCGGCATCGTCTACCTCGATCTCGACGGCTTCAAGCAGGTAAATGACACGCTGGGGCACGACGCGGGCGACGACCTGCTGCGGGAAGTCGCGCGGCGTCTGGCGGACTGCGTGCGAGCCGGTGATCTCGCGGCCCGGATGGGCGGGGACGAGTTCGTGCTGCTCCTGCCGGGTTTGAGTCACCGCGACGATACGCAGCGCGTCGTGCATCGGGTAGTTGCCGCGCTGGCCCAACCGATCATCGTGCAGGGGCAAGCGGTTTCGGTCGGCGCGAGCATCGGCGTCAGTGTGTTTCCCGACGACGGCGCCGACTCCCACGCCCTGCTCACCGGGGCGGATGCGGAGATGTATCGCGCCAAGATGGAGAGAAAACACGCGCGGCTCACTGTGTCCGCAACTGACGCCGCCGATTGATGCACAAGGCAAGAGGGTTCGTGCATTGTACCGGCAATGTACAAGAGGCGGGCACTGCTGCCCGCCTATCTAGGCCACCCGGCGCATTTCCTGTTCCCTCCTTCGACCGTTTCCCCCGCCCGCTCACTCGCCGCTCCCCCGTTTTCGCCGTGTATCGGCGGAAGCGCGGGGGTAATTTCTGCCTTCTCTGTACGTTCACGAGAACAGGTGATCTTGACACGAACAGGCGTTCCATGTATCCTGAAGGAGAAACCGGGGCGACGCCGCGTCAGGAATGGTCCGAGGCACGCGCGGCATCGCAGCAAACACACAGCCGAGAGGGGTTAGCGACATGGCAGCGGTGAAAAAGGCAAAGAGTCTCTCGCGGCGGCAAGAGCAAATTCTGGATTTTATCGAGGGCTTCTGTCGGCAGAATGCCTACCCGCCGACAATCCGGGAAATTCAGAAAGACCTGGATATTTCTTCCACGAGTGTGGTGGACTATAACCTGAACGCCCTGGAAGAGCGCAACTTCATCCGGCGCAACCGCCACATCTCGCGTGGCATCGAACTCGCCGGGCGTGGGGACGTGGCCCCCGTGAATGTGATCAATATCCCCATCGTCGGGCGCATCGCTGCTGGTGAGCCGATCCCCGTGCTGGAAGAGGCGACGGCGGGTGAGTTCGCGGAAACCGTGCCAATGCCCGTTTCCATGCTCCCGCGTGGCAACGACAAACTCTTTGCCTTGCGCGTACGCGGCTACTCGATGGTAGATGCCCTGATTAATGACGGCGACATCGTGATTTTCAAGCCGCAAGAAACGGCAGACAACGGCGAGACCGTCGCCGTCTGGCTCAAGAGCGAGCGCGAAACCACGCTGAAGCGCTTTTACCGCGAGGGCACGCGCGTGCGGCTGCAACCCGCGAACAGCACGATGCAGCCGATTTATACCGATGCTACGAACGTCTCGGTGCAGGGCAAGCTCGTCGGTGTGATTCGCGCGGTGGATGGCACCATCTAACGGGTTGACGGGTCGGAGACAACGGAGGGCTGAATGCACGGCGATGCATTCAGCCCTCCGTTTTTGTTCTGCATCGGTATTGGTATCATGTTCGCACGGTCGGGGGCATCGGCTCGATACGGCCACCACATATGGTATTTGATGGAGGGGAAGCAATGCGGCGCATGAACTCGGTGATCGTGGCGCTCTGCGTGCTCTTTGCCGCCGCGTGTAGCGTGACGCCCGTCGCCACGCCAACCGCCGAACCGCCCACGCCCACCACCATCCCCACGGCGACCGCGACGATTACGCCCGTGCGGCCCGGAACGGTGCTAACGCCCACCGCGTATCCCACGCCGACGACCGACGCGCGTGACCCGATGCACGCCGCTAACGCCTTGCGCGCGAGCAATTGGCCGGTCGGCACCGCCGCTATCGCCATGCTCGGCACGGGTACGGGCACGATAGACGTGGACACCGCTGCCGTGGTGCTCACCGTGCCAATACCGCAGGGCACGGACGTTGCTTTTTATTTTGCCGTGCCGCCGCGCCGCGACTATGCAGGCTTCGTCACTTTTCCCGTCTCCCGCGCGACGATGATGCTGCAACCGGGCGACACGATCCGCCTGATCGGACGCGCTGCCGGCACCGTGCCGCTCCCCCCCGTGCAGGGCAATGGCGCCATCGTGAACGTGGTCGGCGTACGCTTCGTGCGGGGTGACGCGCCGCTTAGTTCGTAGGGCCGGTATCTTGACGGCAAAGAAGGCAGTGGGGCCGGTAGCAATGGTATACTCCGCTCCATGATAGCGACGCCTCCGACCACCGCAGCGATACCCGATGTCGTACCCTCCAATAGCGAGGCAAGGCGACGCATTGTGCTCCTGGGTGGCTTCGGGATGCGCCCGAAAGCGACGATGCGCTTCCGCGCGTTGCCGTTGGGGCAGGCGATCGCGGCGGAAGGGCATGAGGTAACGCTCGTGCTCCCACCGTGGGATTGCCCCGAAGACGCGGGACACGAGTGGCGCGACGGCGGCGTGCGCGTCGTCAACGTGCCGCTCCCGGCGCGGGGGGGCACGGCATGGGGGACGCCCGCACTTGTGTCCGCCCTCGTACGGGCGGTGCGGGCGGCGCGGCCCGACCTCGTGCATCTCTTTCAGCCGAAAGGGTACGGCGGGCTGGCGGCGCGGCTTTTGCGCGGCGTGCCGCTTGTTGTAGACGTGGACGACTGGGAAGGCGCGGGTGGCTGGAACGACGTGAACCCATACCCCTCGATGCAGCGCCACCTGTTCGCGTGGCAGGAGCGCGATCTGCCGCGCCACGCCACGATCTGTACCGTTGCCAGCCAAACGCTCGCCAAGCGCGTCGCCGCGTTTGGCGTGCCCGCGAACCGCATCACCTACTTGCCGAACGCGCTGGCGGACAGCCGCCGCGATGCATGGAGTGTGGGAAATACGGTGGGGGGAAGCGAAGTTGCCACCCGCGCGCTCCGGCAACGGTTTGGCCTCACCGGGCCGACCGTGCTGCTCTATACCCGCTTTGCCGAATGCGCGCCGGAGGTGGTCGCGGCGGTCTTTGCCCGCGTGCGGGAACGGTTGCCGGAAGCGCGTTTGCTCATTGTCGGCGGTAGTGAGGCGGCGCGGCCCGCGTTTGCCCCGTTCGCGGACGCAGTGGTGTGGGCAGGGAGCGTGGACTTCGACGACCTGCCCGCGTACCTGCGGCTGGCAGATGTCGCCCTCGTGCCCTTTGCGGACACGCCCGTGAACCGCGCGAAGTGTTCGGTGAAAACGCTCGACCTGCTCGCGCTCGGCCTGCCCATCGTCGCTACCCGTGTGGGCGAGAACAGTGGCATGATCCGTGATGGCGAGACCGGGGTGCTCGTGCCCCCGGACGACACCGATGCGGTGGCGCACGCCCTTGTCGCCCTGCTCACGGACACGCCACGCCGCGAGGCGCTCGGTATTGCCGCCCGCGAACGCGCATGGCGCGAACAAACGTGGGCCGTACAATTGCCCGCGCTGCTCGCCGCGTATGGACAAGCGCTCACAACTACCGCTCCTGTTTCCCGGAGGAACCGATGACGACGACCACACCCGCCCTGCCCGCCGTTTCCCCTGTCGCCGTGCCCGATACCCGCCGCGACGCGCGTACCGCGTTCGCCGTGTTCGTGGTCGCGTTCGCGCTGTTCGCCGCCTGCATCCCGCGTATCACGACCTTCCTCGACCCCGTGACGGGCGACGAGCCGTTTTATCTGATGACGGCGTACACGATTTTGCACGAGGGCACGATAGACGAGACGAAAACCTTCGCGGCGCACGACTGGCTCCGGTTTTACCCCGCGTTCCCCTTGCCAAAGAATTTTCCCGGCTGGCCGATCTCGCCGGACCTCAAGCCGCACGCCTCGCACACATACCGCACGGGGTTGTACTCCAAGCACGGCCTCGGTATCCCCCTGCTCATTCTCGCGCCGTTCGCGGTCGGCGGGCGCGTGGGTGTGGTGCTGCTCTATAACCTGATGGCGGCGGGCGTGGCGGCAAATATCTACCTGCTCGCGCGCACGGTGGCGGCACGGTCGCGGGCGCTGGTTGTCACGGCAATCCTCATGGGCAGCGTGCCGCTCGTCACGTACGCCTTTCTGATCTTTCCAGAGATCCCCGCCGCACTGATGCTGACGTATGCCCTGCGCCGCCTGCTTGCCCCGGCGAATACCCGCTGGCAGTGGCTGCTCACGGGCGCGTGCATCGGCTATCTCCCGTGGCTGCACGCCCGCTTTGCCCTCGTAGTGATCGGGCTGGTGGGGCTGTTCTTCTGGCGGCATGGACGGGCGACGCTTTCCCGTGCGCTTCCCGGCGCACTTCCCGGTGCGCGATCCGGTGTGTGGTGGGGCATCGTGCCCGCCGCGCTCTCCGGTCTCGTGTTCGAGGCCTACTCGCTCGTGTTCTACCACTTTCCGCTGCCCAACACGCGGGATCATGCGGGCTTCGATAACCCGCTCAACGGCTTCGTTGGCTCGCTGCTCGATGCGCAATGGGGCCTGTTCGTGGTCTCGCCCGTGTACGTGCTTGCGGCAGCGGCGCTCGTATTGTTCACGATTGAGCATGAGCGGCGGCGGGACGGCCTCGCGTTGTTGCTGATCCTCGCGCTTTACGGCGTGACAATCTGTTCGTATGCGGTGTGGTGGGGCGAGTGGGGGCCGGCGGCACGCTATTGGACAGCGGCGTTGCCGATGCTCGCTCTGCCCCTCGCGTGGTGGCTGGAGCGTGCGATGCGGCACAGCCCAGTGGGAACAATCATCATGCTCGGCCTCGTGGTGGCGTGGGGCCTAGTCTTTACGATGGGATGGTTGCGGCAACCGCAGTGGCTCTATAACCAGCCGACGGGGGTGAATAACCTGCTCGTGCACGGGCTTGGCGGCTTCGGGCAGCGGCTCGCGGCGGGGCTACCGGCGTACCAGTTCTACGCCCCGTCGCCCCTTATCACGCGCGTCCTCTGGGCGGTCGCGGTGGGGCTGATTAGCGTCGCTGCGGGGAGCGAGATGACCCTGCTCATGTTGCCGAACGCGGGCAAGGAAGTGAGGGAGGCGCACGGTGTGGATTGACTTCAAGGACAGCGACGACCTGACCGACGCCGACCGCGCCGCATTAAACACGCTCCGGCTGTCGGTGTATCCGCCCGACGTGCGCGCCACGCTGCCCGCGTTGCAGTTCGCCTGGGCGCCGGTGCAGTGGCACTTCCTCGTGTATGACGACGCGGGGCATCTCGTTTCGCACGTTGGCGTATTGACGCGCGAGGTGTTGCTCGATGGCGCGCTCGTGCGCATCGGCGGCGTCGGTGGCGTGCAGACGCATCCCGACGCGCGGGGGCAGGGGTATGCCTCGGCGGCGATGGAGCGTGCGGCCATCTTCTTTCACGACGAGGCCGCCGTGCCCTTCGCGTTGCTCTTCTGTGGGACGCATCGCGTGTCATTTTATGGGGGCCTCGGCTGGCAGCGCTTCAATGGCCTCACAACTGTCGCGCAGCCAGGGGGCAACATCCCGTTCAACATGAATGAAACCCTAGTGCGTTCCGCCCGCCGCGATGCCCCGACCGATGGCATTCTCGATTTGCAGGGCTTGCCGTGGTAGCCCTATGCCGGCTGCGTCCAAGCGAGCCGGGGACGTGAATGGTTGTGATTTGGCGGTACACTACCCGTAGCACGGCGAAAGGGTACGATGCCCTGCTCCACCGATAGAAGGGTGATGTATGGATACCATGACCACTACCCGCGAAGCCGCCGCGCTCGAAGCGGCCCAGCGCGCGCTCGATATGCTCGGCTTCGACCTCGCACGCTACGAAACGACCTCCTGGCGGTGCCGGGACACGGCGCGGGCGTTTCTCGCCGCCGGTTTCGCCTACGAGCGGCTCGGCGCGTATTTCGAGCGCGCCTTTGCCCGTGGCCTGCATGACCGCGTTCACTCGTACAACGCGCTGCCGGACGAGTACGTGGGCAACAACCTCGATCTCGTCGCGGATGCGTACCTCGCGGGGGGTGACGTGGCGGAGCGGCTGGAACCACTCGCGGAAGTGCTTGGGGAGGTCGTGAAGCTCAAGGGCAACACGCTCGCCCATCGCGTGCAGCAGGCGTTCGCGCTCTGGGGCGCGGGCCGCAAGCACGATAACCGCGTGCGCCGGGTGCTCGCCACCGTGCGCAGTGCGGACGTGGAAACGCTCGCTACACTAGACCTCACGGCGCCGCGTGCCCGCGCGATTCTGGCGGTCATCGAGGGCAATGCAGACGAGGCGGCGCGCTGGTTGCAGGAGTATGACCGCGCCCTGCCGGTTGATACGGACAACCCCCGGCAGCGCATTCACCTCATCACGCTCACGATCTGGCTGATCGCGCGCGACCGCTACAACCTCGTCATTCCCACGGACGGCATCGCCGGCCTGCCGCCGCAGTATGCCGCGCTCGGTGCGGTCGGCGCGCTCGCAGCCCCCGTGTCGTGACCGCGATGCGCGTCAGCGCCGTAATTCCCACATTAAATGGGCGCGGCTTGCTCGCCGCCTGCCTCGCCGCGCTCTTCGCTGGGGAGCGCGTGCCGGACGAAATCATTGTAGTAGACAATGGCTCAACGGACGGCACCATCGCGTGGCTGGCGGAAACGTACCCTCGCGTGATCGTCGTGCAATGCGCGGCGAACCTGGGCTTTGCCAGCGCGAACAATGTCGGTATCCATCGCGCGACGGGTGACGCGATCTTCACATTGAACAACGACGCGAACGTCACGCCAGGTGCCCTTGCCGCGCTCGTGGCCGCACTGGACACGGCGGGAGAACGTTGCGGGACGGCGATGGCGACGATGGTATTCGCCCATCGCCCGGAGATCGTGGCGAATGCGGGCATCGTCTTCTCGCGGGACGGCGTGGCGCGCGAAATTGGCGTGGGGGAGCCGTACGATGCGACGCTGCCGCCCTTCCCGATTTTCGGGCCGAGCGCGGGGGCCGCGCTCTACCGCCGCGCCGCACTGCACGATGTCGGGCTGTTCGATCCGGCATTTTTTTTGTACCTGGAAGATGCCGATCTCGCGTGGCGGCTACGGCTACGGCGATGGGACACCGTCTCGGTGCCCGCCGCGCGGGTGACGCACGCTTACTCCGCCACGGCGGGGCACGGTTCGGCGCGCAAGGCATACTACCTCGCGCGGAACCGCTGGTGGTGTCTCGGGAAGGACTTGCCTGATGCCCTGCTGCGTCGCCACGCCGCCGCCCTTGCCGCCTACGATGCCGCCGCCGGCGCGTTCGCCTTCGCCGCCGGGGACGGCGCGAGCCTCGCCGGTCGCCGTCAGGCATTCGCGGAGCGCACCGCTATTCTCCATGCCCGCGCTCGCGTGCAGGCCCGCGTCACTGCCGACACCGACGCGCTGGACGCATGGCTCGCCTCGCCCCTCTCGCCGGTGGCGACATTGCGCGAGCGGGGGCGGATCGCCGTGCTCGTCGCGGCGCAATCAGGCTGAGGGCTTTTCGTGTAATGGGGTTTGGGAATCCCGGCCTGTTCGCCGCAGATATTTGACGCGATCAGCGACGCCGACGATGCCAACGATCAGGAAGTATATCCACAGGTAGGTCTCGCGGAAGCCACGCAGCAGAATCACTTCCGCCACAATGCCGATCAGGCCGACTGTGTATGCGATGAGGGCGAACCACGCACCACGACGGGTGGTAGGGTGACGACGCAGCGATTCCCACATCGTGTCGGTTCTTTACGGGGGAGTACGGGGAGGGGTGGAGGCGCCCGGTGGAGTTGCACCACCTGTGCTACCCCGCCTTGCGGGCGAGGCCCTTCTGCTCGGGCAGGGCGCCATATGCGTATGGACTATGCCACGCGGCGCGGCGGGCGTCAACCCTGCTCATTTGTCGGTGGCGGGTAGCTATCGAAGACGCGACGCACCATGAGGTGTTCCGGTGTGGGGAGCGGCGTAAAACCGAACTGCGCGTACAGGCTGTGCGCATCCCATGTCGAAAGGTGCCAGGAACGTAACCCCTGCAATTCCGGATGGGCGATGACCATGCCGATCAACCACTTTGCGAGGCCCTGCCCTCGGTACGTCTCCAGGATATACATGTCCTTGAGGTAGGCATACGTCGCACGGTCGGTAATCACACGGATCAGGCCGATCTGCCGGTCGCCGTCGTACATGCCAAAAACGAAGGAGTTGGCGAGGGCGCGTGCCACGGTGTCACGCGGGATGTTCGGCGACCAGTATGCACGCGCGAGAAACGCATGAATGGCATCGAGGTCCAGTCGCGCCGGGTCTGTGCTGATGGTGAACTGCCCGCGCGTATAGGTGTCTGGCATCGTTCCCTCCTTCGCAATCACGATTGCGGCTCACTATGCACCGCGTGCATCCGCTTGTCCAGATGCTCGCGAGACGCCCATTGAATGTCAGTCTGAATGCCGGATCGTGCGATGTTTCACGCGAGATGGGTCGTCCCATATGAGTAATATGCGGGGCTCGCATCTCGACAAGGTGATGGGAGCGTGTTATCGTTCGTTGTGACCGGCCACAAAGCGCGAGATTTGTGAAACGTCCGTTGCGTCACATTACTGCCAGGTTCGACGTTTAAGCGGGTGTGTTCGCGGTGCGGTTCGTTCCGCCCGACTCATATACCGAAAGACGATCGCGGTTGCATCCGGGATGCGGGAACCGTCGAACCTGAACGACCTCTGATGGGGTGATGCGCATGTCTGTGACACTACTGCAAAAGGGCAAAGAGAAGGGCTACCTTCTCCATGATGAGATCATTGCCGCCTTTCCCAACGCGGAACAGGACGTTGAGACCCTCGATGAATTCTTTTCCACTCTGCTCGAACAAGGGATTGATGTGGTCGAGCAGGAGCCTGCCCGCCCCGTGCCCGCCACGCGCGCCCGTCACAAGGCCGAGCGCGCGGATGACGAACGGCTCGACAGCGCGCAGGCCGCCCAAATTGCCGCCGATTCGGTGCGGCTCTATCTGCAAGAGATCGGTGAGACCGACCTGTTGACGATGCAGGAAGAAGTCTGGCTCGCCAAGCGCATGGAGCGCGGCCTCGCCGCCGAGGCCCGTCTGGAAGACCTTGAGATTACCAGCGATGAGCGTGGCGAATTCGAGTACGATAAGAAAGACGGCGAAGATGCCCGCGAGCATCTCATCCGCGCCAACCTCCGCCTCGTCGTCAGCGTGGCGAAGAAGTACGTCGGGCGCGGCCTCTCCTTTCTCGATCTCATTCAGGAAGGCAATATTGGTCTGATGAAGGCCACCGACAAGTTCGATTACACCCGTGGCTACAAGTTCTCGACCTACGCGACGTGGTGGATTCGTCAGGCGATCACCCGCGCGATCTCCGATCAGAGCCGCACGATCCGCCTCCCTGTGCATGTGGGCGAAACGATCAACCGTGTGAAGAAGATGAGCCACCGCCTGCAACAGATTTACGAGCGTGAGCCGACGCACGAAGAGATCGCCATGGCGATGGACCTGCCCGAAGACAAAGTGCGGCAGGTGCTGGAAGTCTCGCGCCACCCAGTGTCGCTCGAAGCGCCCGTGGGGCAGGACGGCGATGCGTTCCTGGGTGATTTCATCGAGGACGACTCGACCCCCGCGCCGCTGGAAGTGGCTTCACAGCAACTGATGAAGTCGCAAATCTTCGAGAGCCTGTATAAGCTCACCGAGCGCGAGCGGCGCATTATCATCCTGCGCTACGGCCTCGACGATGGGCGCTTCCGTACCCTTGAAGAGGTGGGCAAAGAGTTCGGCATCACGCGCGAACGCATCCGCCAGATCGAGGCCAAAGCCCTGCGCAAGCTCCGGCATCCCTCCTATAGTAAGAAGCTACGCGGCTACCTCGATTAGCGCGGGTTGTCTACCCCCCGCCCCTTCCCTTTAGGGAAGGGGCGGGGGGTAGACAGATTTAAGGCACCCACATGGGTGCCTTTCCTGTATCCACGATTTGCTTATGAGAGGTGATCGAGGCTACACGGGTGGAAGCTGGATCGCATCGGCGGGCGTGGCGTCACGGATTTGCGGCGTCGCATACAGCGTGTCCCCGACAAAGCGGTTGCCGACCCGCGTGAGATGGAGGACATACCCACCGTTGTTACCCGCGTCGAGAGTGCAGCTATCCGCCATGACTCCATTCGGCATGGCGCGGCTGTCCCAATGGAGCGCGAGATTGTACCCGTCTGCGGAGGGCCAGAGCGCGCCGCTACCGGCGGTAATTCCCTGTACGAGCGCTCCCGCGATAGCGCTTCCCGAGGCGGTACAGGCACTGTCTGCCGCGTCTCGCACGGTGACGGTATCGGCGAAGACCGGCGCGATATAAGCGGGCGTGATGGCATCACCAATTGCTGGCTGGGCAACAAAGCCGTCAAGGAGCGTGACCAGGACCGGCCCCTCGCTCGTGAACCACACGGGCACCGTTTTCTCCGGCGCGGGCGCAAAGGTGAGATCGCTCTGCGTGAGGGCATTTCCCTGCCATGTGAACGTCCGCGTGTAGCGGTACTGCGCGCAGCAACGGGCATCCGCATATGCGTACACCGGCCCGGTGAGCGTCACAATCGCGGTGCTGGGATCGGCGGAAAGGTTGCCCCGGTCATTGACGCCGGAAAGCGCCGGCATGAGGGTCCCGTTGTCGTAGCGCATCAACGCATATGTACCGGCATTGCAGTTCGCACCGCACAGGTGGGCGTTTGTAATCACGAAGCCGGGGTGCTGCGAGTTTTTCGGATAGGCATAAATATCCGCCGTTGTGCCGCCATCGGGAAAAGGCTGTGTCTGGCTCACGAGTTGCCACGCATCCCCCTTGCGCACGAGCACGCCGACGACCTGTGCGTTCAGCGTCGCCGCCACCGACGATACCGACTCCGCCTTGATGATCGCCTGCATTTGCCCGTCGCCGCCCAGGTCTACGATCTGGCTGTACGTGACCTGGTAGCCGGACGGCAATTGCGCCTGTGCCGCAGTCACCGCAGCCATCGTGTCGTCCGCTGCGCGTGTAAAGCCTGTAGGAAGCATCATCGCCGTCATTGCGATCATGAGCGCGACGAGTGCGCCAAAGCGGAAAATGCGTTGCGCCCGTAGCCATCGTTGCATCGGTGCCCTCCTGATTTGCCATAAGACGGTTGCGGTCACGGCGACGACATCGCGCCGAGGGCCGCGAGCATCGCCGCGCTCGTCTTGATGCCGAGAAAGAAGCGTCGCACTTCCATGTTCTCGTTCGGGGCGTGGTTCGCCTCGTCCGCGTTCGCGTACGGCACACCAAACGTGTGGATACCCAGGGTATCGGTAAAGACGTATTCCGGCAAACTGCCACCCATTGCTGGGACGATCAGCGGCTTCTCGCCTTGCGCTGCGGCAATTGCGGCGGCGAGGGGCGCGGCATACGGCGAATCGAGCGGCGTTTTCGAGGGGTTCATCGCCCCCTGAAAGACGATCTCCACCCCCGGCGCGTGCCGCTCTACATGCGCCCGCACCTTTGCGGTGATGTCCGCCGTTGTTTGCGACGCCACGAGGCGGATGTCGCATTTGGCGAACGCCTCGTGCGGGAGCACGGTTTTCGAGCCGGGGCCACCGTAGCCACCGTGCAAGCCATTGATCGTCAGCGTCGGCCAAAACGCGAGCCGTTCGTAAAAGCCGCGCGTCGGTGGCGCGTCGAAGGCAGTCAGGGCGAACGATTGCCGGATCGCTGCCGTGTCCACGGGCAGCGCGGCGAGGGCTGCCTGCTCGACCTCGGTCGGCGCATCTACGGCATCGTAAAAGCCGTCAATCGTGATCTCGCCCCGGTCATTCTTCATCGTGCCCAGGAGATGCACGAGCGTCCAGAGGGGATTGGGTGCGACGCCGCCCCAGTTGCCGGAATGCAGGTCAGTATTTGCCCCCCGCGCCCGCAGTTCAAAACTGAGTACGCCCCGCACGCCAAAGCGCAGTGTGCTGTGCCCACTAACATCTACCGGCCCGTCGCTGATGATTGCAAGGTCTGCTGCGAGCAGGTCGCGTTGCGCGGCGACAAAGGGCGGCATCTGTGGGCTACCAATTTCTTCCTCGCCTTCGAGAAGCACCTTAACATTGCAGGGCAGCGCGCCACGCACGGCGATCAGCGAAGCTGCGCCAAGAATCTGCGCGAGGTGTTGCCCCTTGTTGTCGCCGACGCCGCGCGCGTAGAGCTTGCCCTCGCGCACTGTGGGTTCAAAGGGGGGCGAGACCCAGGCGTCGAGCGGATCGGGCGGCTGCACGTCGTAGTGCCCGTAAATGAGCACGGTCGGTGCGCCGGGCCGGTCGTGCCGCTCCGCGAACACCATCGGCCAGCCATCCGTGGGCAGCACGCGCGTCGTGAAACCAGTCTCACCGAGGATGCCCGCGATGTGCGCCGCTGTTTCCGCGATGCCGACGCCCTGCGCGCTGATGCTCGGCTGGCGCAAGTAGGCCGTGAGCCGGTCGAGAAATACCCCTTCGTGCGCGTCTACATACGCGAACACATCGGCGAGATCGGGCATCGTGGTCTCCCTTGTTGCGGTCGTCACTCGCTAGAGGGAAAGCGAATCGGTGGAAATCCCTCAACGGCGAAGGCTGACACCGTCGAACGTGTCTTTTCCCGACCACTGCATACCGCGTACCGCCCGCTACTTACTGATAGCTGACAACCATTGGTGTGGGTGAGAGGGCAATGATGTCCTTTGGTGACATCAGGGGCTTGTCCTGCTTGTAGAACAGCTTGATGCCGCCGAACTGAATCGGCTCATCGCGGATAAAGGCATTGTAGTTGCCAATTTTCGCCTCCGGCCCGCCGAAGCCGTCCATCATGATGGCGACCTGCACATGTGGCATCACCTTGATGGCGCTCTTGTCCGGGAGCATGTCTATGCGGAACTGATGGACGACAAGCACCTTGTCCGGCAGGTGGTACTCTCCCACGAGGTCGGCGAGCATCTTTTGCGCCGCCGTCACTTCGGCGGCGCTGAGGCTACCGAAAACATCACCGGGTACCTCGCCGCGCTTCACATGGAATTCGGGATCGAGGGCGAGATGGACGTGACCCGTTTTCAGGTACGGCAGGAGCCGCTGCATCTCGTGCGCGAGGGTGTCGTAGCCGAACTGCACATCGAGCAGCAGCAGACAATCGTTGTCCTGGGCCATCTGCACATACTGCTCAAGCACTTCCGGGCGGGTGGGGTTGAGAAACAACCCGTCCTGCCCCGGCGAATCGGAGGCAACGGAGGCGATTAGCTCAATCGTCGGAATGGCGGGGTGCGCGGGATCGGCAGCAGTGTACTCCGCCGCTTGCGCTTTGAGATTGGCGATCATTGCCCGTGGGTCGTCGAATTCACCGAGAATGCCCATCAGGCGCGAATCCGGGTGCCCGTACCACGTCACGAGACGGTGGCTACCGAGCGGCCCGCCGGTCATCGGCGTGGGCGTAGACGTGCTTGTGGGAGCGGGCGCCGGAGTCGCGGTCGGGGCGGCAGTTGGCAAGGCATGGAGCGTATCGTGCACGGTGCCACGGAGCATCGCCGCCTGTGGATCGGTTAGGGTCACTGCGGTCGCGGTGGGCGCAACGGCGAGCGCCGTGGCGGTAGATGTGCCCACAACGGTGGGCGAGGCGGCGGGATTCCGTAGCGGCGCAGCAGTCTGTGCGGGGGGGGCGGGCAATGGCAATGAGACCACGCTCCATGCTACCACGCCGAACAGCGCTACGGTGCGCGCAATGCGCGTGACAACGCCGGCCATGATTCCTCCTCCATAACCACCCATCGCGCACTCATGCCGCACCCATGCGACAGCGCACCCTTTGCAAAAAGGGTAGCACGTTTGTTGGAGAGCGTGTGAATATTATGTCACGTAGAGAAAAGTCGTGGCCTGTGAGCCGCCTGATTGGTTGAAGAAATGCAAAGGCGCGAAGGCGCGAAGGGGAGAAAACACTGAGAAATATTCCCCCGTATTTCCTTTGTGCCTTTGCGCCTCCGCGTCTTTTGCGTTTCTCCCCTCGTCCCGCAGGATTCTGTACTACCGCACGCCCGGCCCATGCACGCGGGCGCCAGGTTTCGCGCCCGTGTGTTCCCCATCCGCCAAAACGCGCGTGCCGTTCACCCAGACATCGCGCACACCGACGGAAAGCTGATGGGGCTGGGTAAAGGTCGCGCGGTCACCGACCGTTTGGGGGTCAAAGACCACAACATCCGCGTACTGCCCTGTGCGGAGCAGGCCACGGTCGCGCAGGCCGAGGCGGTCTGCGACGGCGCTCGTCATCTTGCGCACGGCGTCTTCAAGGGGGAGTACATGGTCTTCGCGCACGTACTTGCCGAGCACGCGCGTGTACGTGCCGTAGGCGCGGGGGTGGGTGAGGCCCGTGGCATTCGTGGGGTCAATGCCGCCCGCGTCCGTGCTGATCTTCACCCACGGTTGCCGCAGTTGCAGCGCGAGGTTGTCTTCCGTCATCTTGAAGTAGATCGTGGCGACGCTGTGGCCTTCGGCGGCAAGGAGGTCGAGCAGGGCATCCACCCAATGCTGTCCGCGCGCGGCGGCGATCTCCGCGAGGCGCATTCCGGCGTACTGCCGGTTTTCCGGCAGGCGGAAGCCGATGGGCATGATGTTCTCCGGCCCCGCGAGCGACACTTGCGCTTCCCAGTCGCCGCTCGGTTCCAGCACCTCATCGCGGATTTTCGCGCGCATATCGGGGTCGCGCAAGTTGGCGAAGAGCTTGCCACCCTCGGCGGCCCACGGTGGCAGGCAGGCGGTCAGCCCCGTGCCGCTGGCGATGTAGGGGTACATGTCGGCGGTGATGTCTACGCCCACCGCCCGCGCCGCTTCGATCCGCGCGATCGCCTGGGGCATCTTCGCCCAGTTGCGCGGCGAGGTCGCTTTGAGGTGGTACACCTCGATGGCACACGAGCCGCGCCTGCCAATGTCAATCGCCTCATCGAGCGCTTCGAGAAAGCGGTCGCCCTCGGAGCGCAGATGCGTGATGTACACGCCACCGTACCGCCCGACGACTGCCGCGAGCGCGACGAGTTCTTCGGTGCCCATGTAGGCATCAGGTGGGTAAATCAGCGCGGGTGCGATGCCGAATGCGCCGTCTTCCATCGCCTCCGCCGTGATGCGGCACATCGTCGCCAATTCGTCCGCCGTAGGCGTACCGCGATCCATGCCCTTCGCGTACTCGCGCACGGTGCCGCCACCGAGAAACGAGCCGAAGTTCACCGATACACCCTGCCCTACGAGGTGTGTGAGCCAGTCGCCGAAGCGCGTCCACGAACGCGCTGTCGCGTCCCACTCCGTCGCGTCACCGGTGATTCGCCCGCCGAAGGGCGAAGCGATGCGCCCGCCGAACGGGGCAGGCGTCCATAACTCGCCCATAATCTCGGTGGTCACACCTTGCGTCACCTTGCTCACGGAGCGAGTATCGGTGAGAAACGGAAAAATGCTGTGCGACTGAATATCAATAAAGCCGGGGGCAACGGTCAGCCCTGTCGCGTCTATGACTGTTGCGAAACTGCCCGGATCGAGTTGTCCTGACGGCGCGATCCGCCCAATGCGCTCCCCCGTGATCTCCAGATCGCCATAGCGCCAGGGGTTGCCCGTTCCATCAATCACCCGCCCGCCGCGAATAAGTACATCGGTCATCGCTGCCTCCTCCCTGCCCTCGTCCCTGCTTCCGCTCCATGTCTGCATCTCACCACACCGGGATAGAGAATACAAGCGGGGATGATGTGGCACCGAACGTGCCATGTCTGTCTCTGATGAGTATTCGCCCTTGTGCATGGGCAATTCGTAATGACGGAGATCACCGGGAGGACACACATGAGCACGAAGACCACACATGGCACCGGCGCGAAAACAGGTGGTGGTATGAGCGCGCGGGACGGCAGCGAGGCGACGCCGCTGACGGGCCAGCACGGGCGCATCATTCAGCAGTACGGCACGCTCGTGCCGATGAAGATCGGCGTCAGCGACGACGCGCGCAAGCAGAACACCGATTCGCTCAATACCCTACTTGCGGACTCGATCACGCTGCGTGACATGTACAAGAAAGCGCACTGGCAGATGAAGGGTGAAACCTTTTACCAGTTGCATCTGCTCTTTGATAAGCATTTCGAGGAGCAGGTAGAGCTGGTGGACAAGATCGCCGAGCGCATCCAGATGCTTGGTGGCGTATCGAACGGGATGCCGGGCGAGGTCGTGAAGATTCGCACGATTCAAGACCCGCCGAGCGGCGTGGAGGAAATCCCGGAGATCATCGGGCACCTACTCGACGCGCACACCGCGATCCTTGAAGAGGCGCACAAGCTCGCCGACCAGAGCAACGACAACAAGGACTGGGGCACGAACGACCTGATGGCATCCGAGATCATCCCCACGAACCAGATGCAGTACTGGTTCACGAGCCAGCACCTCATCAACACCCCGCTCGTGATTGCCGACCGCCAGGGCGAAAACTAATCGTTGGCTTGTGCGCGAATGGTGCGGTTATCATCAGAGAGGGCAACCTGTCATAGGTTGCCCTCTTTTGTATGGTTTTCTCTACGGGGATAATTTGAGATGCACCGCGTCAATGGTGAAGTTGGCGTGCGACCTATTGCCAATGCACGTACCGGCTGGCGAACTCCGGGTGCGCCTGCTCGTAAAGGTGTCGGGTAATTTGCATGTGCCCGTAATGCATCGCGCTGTGGTCGCCTTCTTCGATGAGCGATATACCAATGGTGCGAGCCGCGTCGCCTGGCCAATGTGCGAACAGGCGGGCAGCCGGGAGCGTGGGTAGGACATGCTTGCAGTATGCATCCCCTTCGGAGATGCACGCAATGAGCGTGAGGGTATTGTCCGTCGCATCGAGAAACGCACCGTTTTCTCCGTGCCATCCGGGGAGATCGCCTGCCGCAACGCGCACCGTGGAGACCCACACATCCATAATATGTCGTGTGAGGCCTGCGAGGCTACTCATACGCAGTCCCGGCGTCCATTGCAGGGCGTCGGGTGGGAGCCCATCAATGAGATCAAGCATGTCTCCATGCCGCTCATGCATCACGGTTAATACACCCGCAATCAGAGGATGAACGTTTTCTGGCACGATGTATTTGCCGTTGAAAGGTTGCAAGGACATACACGCACTTCCCTGTCAAAAACGGTGAATACGCCTCACGCATTCGATGTCGCGGGAAGTTGGGCGAAATGCACGCGGGCAACCCTTCACAATGGGTCGCCCACGCTGTACTCAAAAGCGGTTGCTACCAGCGAGTGTAGGTGCTCGTGAACTCCGGGTGCGCCGCTTCCCACAGTTGCCGGGTCATTTGCATGTGGCCCCAGTGCATCGCCGAGTGGTTCGCAACCTCCGCAATCAGTTCGCCGACGCTGCTTTCGCCCGGACCGCCCCAGACCACGAGACGTGCGCCGAGGTTTGGCACGGTGAGAGAAGGCAATGCCGCCTTCATGTCCTCGTCTACGCCGACGATGTGCCGCGCGAGCGTGTTTGCGTCGTCTGTGGCGTCCCATTGCTCCTTGTCGGTCTTCGCGTCGTACTGGAAGTCCGCGCCGCTGGCGGCAACAAAGGCGTACCGCTCACAGTAAAGCGTGTGGCGCGTGATCCCCGCGAGGCTGCCCATCGCCTCGCCCGGCTTCCATGTCAGGGCATCGGGCGGCAGGTCGGCGATCAGCGCCAACATATCGCGATGTGTGGAGTGCATCGCGGTGAGGATACCGGCGAGCAGGGGCAAGGTGCCTTCCGGCGGCGTATAGGGGTGAGCAATCGCCACCGTATTTCCGGGTGATACTGTGTCCATACTCACCGCCGCTTCTGTCGCTGATCCCACAACTGCCGCGTCAGTTCCATGTGGCCGACGTGTCGCCCCGCGTGCTCGATGGCGTGCGCGGTGAGCCACGAGACCGGACGCTGCTTGCCGAGCCAGTCCCGCATCGCCGCCGCGTCTTCTTCCTCAAGCACGGGAAACACTTTATCGAGGAAGTCATCCATGTTGTTGATTGCGGTGAGCAGCAGGCCGGGGTCGTCGCCGCTTGCGCTCAACTCGGTTTGCCGCTTCCAGTCCTGCCAGCCCGGTTCGATGTCCGCCGCCGTGGAGAGCAGGTGCAGCGTCGTGCCGAGGGTGTGCAGCACGAGCGCCCAGAGGCTGTTCGTGTTCACCCCCGGCTGCCAGTTGAGGCCCATCCCCGGCACGCCCTTGATGAGAAAGCGCATGTCCGCGTGCAGCACTTTCAGTGCTTGCCGCTCGCCATCGAGAATCGTGGACCACGGCTCGACATTTTCCAGCAAGGTCTCGGTCTCTTCCACTTCCTCGACCGACGCCTCATTTTCGTCTTCGTCCACCTGCATCGGGGACTCTTTCACGATTGTCAGGTTCGGCTTCCGTCCCTCGTTGTCCATCGCGTGTACCTCCTTCAATCTATTCTGGTGACGAATGCGTTTCCCTTAGCTGTGGTAGCGGCCAAAGATGAGGCCGGTGTTGTGGCCGCCGAAGCCGGAGTTGTTCGAGAGCACGTAGTCTACCGTCTGGCGTCGGGCCTCGTTCGGTACGTAGTCGAGGTCGCAGGCGGGGTCGGGTGTCTCGTAGTTGATCGTCGGTGGCAGCACGCCGTCCCGAATCGCATAGAGGCTGAACATCGCTTCGAGCGACCCCGCCGCGCCGAGCAGGTGCCCCGTCATGCTTTTCGTGCTCGACATCGGTGGGACATGCTCCCCGAACACCGCCTTCACCGCGTTTGTCTCGCTGATGTCGTTGTACATCGTACTCGTCCCGTGCGCGTTGATGTAGCTGATCTCGGCAGGCTGCATCCCTGCGTCTTTCAACGCCGCCTGAATGGCGCGGCGAATGCCACTGCCGTTTTCGGGGGTCTGCACCATGTCGTAGGCGTCTGCCGCATTGCCGTAGCCGAGCAGTTCGCCGAGAATCGGCGCGTCGCGACGGCGGGCGTGTTCTTCCGATTCGAGCACGAGCACCGTCGCGCCTTCACCCTGCACGAAGCCATCGCGGTCGGCATCGAAGGGGCGGCTGGCGCGCGTCGGCTCGTCGTTACGGCGGGAGGTCGCCTTCATGTTATTGAAGCCCGCCACGCTGACCGGCACAATCGCCGCTTCGGCGCCGCCCGCGATCATCACATCGGCGTCGCCCCGGCGAATGATCTCCCCCGCGTCGCCAATCGCGTGCGCGCCCGTGGTGCAGGCGGAAACCACCGAATGGTTCGGCCCCTGCGCGCCGAAGTGAATGGAAATCACGCCGCTCGACATATCAATGATGAGCATGGGAATGAGGTACGGGCTGATGCGGTTCGGCCCTTTGGCGAGCAGCGTTTCCACGGAGTTAGAAAGGCTGCCGATGCCCCCGATGCCGCTACCGACCAGCACGCCGACGCGCTCCCGGTCCTCCTTGCTCATGTCGAGCTTCGCGCTTCCCCCCGCGTCCATCGCCGCCGCGAGCGCGAACTGGCAGAAGCGGTCGAGCCGCCGCGATTCCTTGCGCCCGATGCGCCCTTCGGGATCGAACCCCTTCACCTCGCCGGCGATGCGCGTCTCGAAATCCGTGGTGTCAAAGAGCGTGAGCGGACCGATGCCGCTTTCGCCCGCACAGACCCGCTGCCACGTTTCTTCGGTGGTCTGCCCCAGAGGGTTCAGTGTGCCGATACCCGTGACCACCACTCGTCGTCGCTGTTGTTCCGCCATTGTTTCGCTCTTTCCTCCCGTCGCCACGGTTCGTGGGTGCAATGCGCACGGACGGGTGCGCCCGGAGTGCTGGCCGATTTGTTTCACGTCAGTGTACGCGGCGCGGGGTTGACGCGCAATGTTGCTTGCCGCTCGGATGCCCCGGTGCGATACTCAAAGTCGCAAACGGGCGGTGGGCCAGCGACATATAGTGAAATCATGCGGGGGGAAACAGATGCGCGCGGAAATCGTCAGCATCGGCACGGAAATGCTCCTGGGGCAGATCACGGACACGAACGCCACGTATCTCGCGCAATCGCTCGCGGACCTCGGCATCGAACTGTACTACGTCTCGCAGGTGGGTGATAACCTCGGTCGGGTCGTGGATGTCTTGCGCCGTGGCTGGGAGCGCTCCGACCTCATCATCACCACAGGTGGCGTCGGCCCCACGGAAGACGACCTGACGCGCGAAGCGGTTGCCGAACTGGTGGGCGAGACGCCCCAGGTGGACGAAGCCACGGTGCAAACTATCGAGGCCTTTTTCCGCAGCCGTGGCGGCACGATGCCGGAGCGCAACCGCAAGCAGGCGTGGCTCATCCCCTCCGCCGTCGCGCTGCCCAACCCCATCGGCACCGCGCCGGGCTGGTTTGTGCGCAAGAACGGCAAGATCGCCATCTCCATGCCGGGCGTCCCGCGCGAGATGAAGCGGATGTGGCCGGAAGAAGCGATCCCTCGCCTGCGCCCGTACATGCCCGAAACGGTGCTACTCTCGCGCAATATCCGCACGATCGGCATTGGCGAGTCCACCGCCGAAGAGGTGCTAGGCGACCTCGTGCATGGCACCAACCCGACCGTCGCGACCTACGCAAAGGACGACGGCGTGCATGTGCGCGTCACCGCGAAGGCACGCACCACCGAGGAGGCACAGGCGATTCTCGTCCCCGTGGCCGCAGAAGCCGAGCGCATCCTCGGCGAGTACATCTATGGGTACGACGACGACGGGTTGCCCGCCGCCGTGCTGAAGCTGGCGCGCGATCATGGGCAGACCGTGGCAGTCGGTGAGGGGGGCACGGGCGGCGCCGTGCTGACCGCTCTCGCGGCGTATATCGCTTCGGACTCGCCCCTGCGCGGTGGCGCGGATATCGAGGGCGCCACGGCGAGCCTCGCGGGCACGCCGATCACCGGCGAAACGGGCAGTAATGTGCCGGGAAGCGAAGGCGCGGCCCGTGCCCTCGCTACTGCCACGCGGCAGCTGCTCGGCGCGTCGGTTGGTCTCGGTGTCTCGGTCAATGTCATGCAGGGTAGCGAAGGGTACGGCGGCGTGTCATGCGCGGTAGATGTCGCAGGCGTGGTGACGGCAATGACGCGCAGCTACCGCACGCTCCCGGCAGACATTCGCCGCCGCGCCGCCCTTTGGGCCGTGGAATACCTGCGCACCGCCCTGCTGGGCCGGGCTTGAAGCATTGAAGCATTACGTGTTCCGGGAACGTGCGTGGCTGAACGGTGAGCGATGAGAGGAGACCGCACCGATGCAACAGGGTGGTGGCCAACGGGATGACCCACAGGACGATTCAACGGACGCACCCGTTACGCAACTGGAGATCGGCACGAACCTGATGCAGGAACTGGTGGTGAACGGGCGCACTCTGATCGGTATACAGGATGGGCGCGTGTACTTCGACCCGCGCTATGGGGGCGAATTCACCTACGCGGCGTCAGCGGGCCGCGCGCTTATTTCGGGGAGCGCGAACATCGAGAGCGTTTCCATTGATGCGAACACGGGGGAGTTGCGCATCGGGGAAACGGTGCTCACCGAGCAGGTGCTGAACCGCCTGCTCGTCCATATCCGCGACACCGGCAACGACGTGACGGTCGTGCATTTCGACGTGGAATAACGGCCTGCGTGCCCGCTCTCGAATGCCCTAACCCCCGGCCCCTTCCCTCGAAGGGAAGGGGGGTGAGGCGGGGCAAGGGTACAATGTTCCCCATGTGGCTCACTGTTCCTCTGCTACCCTCCCCTTCCCTCGAAGGGAAGGGGCCGGGGGTTAGGAGGATTCGGGCATATGAGGAACACACATCTGCACATCGGATAAACTCACGCGATGGTATACACCACCCGCACCATGACCGTGACTGTGGTCTCACCCGTCTGAATCGGCGGCGCCACTGCGGCACCACTCTGGGCATTAACGGCGGAAGGAGCCTGAGCTAGCGCGCGGGGCGCGGGTGGCGTCGAACTCTGGTCTTCAATCGAGAAGACGACACCGACCGATACGCCGCTCGCTTTGGCGAGGGTCTCCGCCTTGTCGCGCGCGTTCTGCACCGCCATCTCGCGCGCCGCGCGGCCCGCAACTTCCGGATCCGCCAATCCGAAGGACACACCACCGACCTGATTCGCGCCCGCCTGCGTTACCGCGTTCAGCAGTTGCCCCGTTTTGTTGATGTCCCGCACCGTCACATTGACGTTGTTTGTGACGCGGTAGCCCGTCAACATTGGCGAACCATTCATCGGGTAGTTGTATTGTGGCTGTACGGAGTAGCCGGACGTTTTCACGTCCTTGTCCACGTCCACGCCGCCCGCGCGCAGGGCGTCAATGATCGCGTTCGTTGCGGTGTTGGTGGCGTTCTGCGCGTCTATGACGTTGGTGTTCGTTTGCGTGACCCCGGCGAAGAAATATGCCACGTCGGGCGCGAGAGTCACGGCGCCCGTGCCGGTGACGGAGATTGTTCGCTGATAGGGGCCGGGCGTGCCGGGGGCGGGCGGCGCAACCTGCGCGGCTGCCGGGCGACTGAATGCCATGGCCGGGATGAATACACCGGCAAGGACGACTGTGATAAGCGTCGCACGACGGATAACGGGGGATCGCATAGGACATGCCTCCTGCCTGTAACAACACATACTCCACACGGACGCCAGCGGTGACGGGAAAGAGTATAGCACCGTCAAGTTATGGCTTGCCGCGCCTCGTCGCCTCGTTTTCGCCACGGCTGTCGCGCCATGTCCACTGCAACCCGTGGTGTCGCCACCGCCACCAGAGGCCGACAGGATAGCCCGCCATCTTCGCCGCGTCCCCAACGAGGCGAATACACGGCACGAGCATGAATGCATAGCCCCGCGTAGGTAACGCCATATCCCCAAAGCTCTCGGTGAGGCGGGCAAGCGGACGGCATATGTAGGCCACGGCAGCGAGGGCGGCGATGGGCCAGACAGGGGGCCAGAGCGGACGGCCGCGCCGACCGGCCGCGATAAGGGCAAAGGCTGCGGCATACGTGCCGTACCGGATCGCATGGCGGCGCGTCCAGAGGCCCGCTTTGCCATCGCCGCGCGCGTAGCGGAAGTACTGATGCCAGAAGGCGCGTAGCGACGAGCGAGGCCGGAAGCGCGCCACCGCCTCCGGCGCGAACATGAACCGCATGCCCGCGTCCCGCAACACGAGATCGAACACGAGGTCTTCACCGTAGTCGAGCCATTCGGGATAACCGCGGACCGCCTCCCACGCTGTTTTGCGAAAGGCGATGCTGCGGCTACTCGGCAGGAACCGTTCCGGCTGCACATCTGCGAGCGCGGGGAGCACCGTCGCGCCCATTGCCATCTCGAAGACTGTGCGGGCATCCGGCACGAACCAGCCGGAGACGACGTTTACCTCAGGATCATCGAACGGCGCGACGAGCCGTGCGAGCCAGTCCGGCACAAGTACAACGCCCGCGTCCGTGGCGGCAATCAGGGGGGCGGTCGCGGCGGCGATGCCGGTGTTCCGCCCCGCACCGATGCCCGCGCCGAGGGCGTCTATTATGCGTAGGGGCACGCCGAGCCGTCCGTGCCACCACTCCGCGTGCAATTGCGTGCCATCGCGCGAGCCGCCGTCTACCACGATCACCTCACGCGCGCGCACGGTTTGCGCGGCGAGGCTGGCGAGCAGGTCGCCAATCGTGCCTGCCTCGTTCAACACGGTAATGACGACGGAGACATCTACCTGCGGGCGGAACGGGGCGTCAGGTACGCGCACGATCGCGCTCGATGCGGTCATAGACACGCAGCAGGGCCGGGGTGACATGCGACCAATCGTGCCGCGCGATCATCAGGCGGCGGGCGGCGACCCCACACCGTGCGCGGGCTTCCCCAAAGGCGAGCATCGCCGCGATGCCCGACGCGAAGCCCATCGGCGTCGCGGGCGCGCAGAGCAGATCGCGTCCGTTTTGCACGTCTACGCCCTCGGTTGCGGCGGGCGTGGCGACCACCGCGCACTCCATGCTCATCGCGTTCAACAATTTCAGCCGCATACCTGCACCAAAGCGAATAGGTAACACGTAGACCGACGCACCCGCCATGTAGGGGCGGTCGTCCGGCACCGCGCCAGTCACGGTGATGCCGTCGCGCCCGTGGTGTGCCCGCAATGCCGGCAACGGGTTGCGCCCGACCACCGCGAGCGTCGCGTCGGAACGGACGGCACGCACGAGGGGCCAGACCTCACGCACGAGCCAGCGCGCCGCGTCGGCGTTCGGGCGGTAATCGAGCGTGCCGCTGAACACGGCGTCGAAGGGCAAGCGGAACGTCGTCAAAATGGGCGCGGGCAGTCCCGGTGCGTCGGGCGCGCCCGGCGTAAAATACGCGGTGTCTACACCCACTGGCACGATGTCCACCCGCTGCCCGGAAAGCGTTTCCAATGCGTGGACGTCTTCGAGTGACAGGGCGAGCGTCGCTGTCGCCGTGCGCACCACGCCCCGCTCGTACGCCCGCAGCTTCGCCCACTGTGCCGCCGAATACGCCGCGCGTGCGAGATCGCGCGTTTTCAGCGAATGCAGTGCTGTGCGGCCCTGAAGCCGCGCTTCGGCATTATGCGCGTCGTAGATGAGCGCGGGGCGCATTCCATGATAATCGAGTGGCGGGACGTTTGCCCACATCTCAATGCCTTCGATCTGGATCACATCGTAGGGCCGGCCCTCAGTATTTGCCGCATCGAGGGCGCGCGCGACGGTCGCGGCGACACGCGGGTGCGCCAGCCGCAAGGCGAGGTCGGGGCGCACGGTGGTGAGCAGGTCGCGCACCCGCCGGGGCGTGCTGCGCCGCGCGTACGGCCCCGCGTCGTAGGCCTGCCCGACAAAGGGAATGGCGACACGATCACCACCCTCGCCACCACCGGTGACGAGGTCAACGCCGTGCCCTGCATCGGCGGCGGCTCGCATGAGGTGCCAGTTGCGGATGGCGGCGCCTCCTCCGGTGGGGTCAGGAGGCTGGGGAGTGAGAAACAGGATGCGCACCCGCTATGCCTCGCCCGTGCCCACGTCGGTTTCGTGGAACTGCGCGAGCAGGGCAGCCTGTTTCGCCAGCATCGCGGTGCGGTCGTCCTCGGTGGTGTCGTCCGCGCCGAGCAGGTGCAGCAGGCCATGCAGCGCGAGAAAGGCGGCTTCCTCCTTCGCCGTCATCCCCGCTTCCGGCCCCTGCACCGCTGCGGTATCCCAGGAAACGGCGATGTCACCGAGGTAGTGCCCCGCGCCGGGGTCCATCGGAAACTCCTCGCCACCCGCCTCCGCCGCGAACGAAAGCACATCCGTGGGCGTGTCGTCCGCCATAAAATCGCGGTGCAGCGTCCGGATACCGGGGTCGTCGGTGATGAGCAGGGTCACGGCTGACGGTGCGGGCGCACCCTCGTGCCGCAGCGTATAGGCGAGCAACCGTGCGAGATAGCCCGCGTCCAGTCCCGCCGCCGTCGCTGCGTCGCTCTCAATCAGCACGTCTACCTGGTCGGGTTGCCGAGGTCGCCGCTCGGTGTACGTCATGCGCTCTGTACTCCCGCCGTCGCCGGTGGTAACTCGTGGACCATCATGGGCGCATTCCCACTTCCGTTTGCCGCTACCGACGATACCGAAAGGGGATCGGCGGGTGCGGAGAGCGGCGGGGCGGAATCCATCACGTACGGTGGCGCGGAGGACGCGACCGGGGTCAAGATGGGGAGCGGCGCGGTTCGGGTGAGGGCGGCAATGGTGGCGCCGGTCGCGGCTGGGGTCGCGGTGGCAGCCACGGCACTTGTCGTGGGATCGGCGCCCGTTGCCCCCTCCGGTTCGGGGTACTCGACGCGCGGGTGGTACATGCCATCCAGCACGTTGATAAAGGTGCGCTGGATGACCGAGAGGTCATGCAGCGTCAGGGGTGCCTCCGCGAGTTGCCCGTCCGCGATCCGTTCTTTGACGATGTTTTCCACGATCTTGCGGATCGCCGCCGTGCGCGCTTCCTCCGTAACCGTGTCGGTCGGCGCGGACGGGTTGAGCTTGCCCGCGCGGTTCGCGGCGCGTGTCGCGGCCTCCGTGGCATCCGCCAGCATCACGGTCGCGGCCTCTTTCGTCTGCGGGATCGGGCCGGGGTAACGGAACAGGCTCTCGTCCACGGTGTCGCCATCCCGTTCCTTCGCGCGCCGGTAAAAAAGCTCGGTGCGCATCGTGCCATGATGCTGTGCGATCACGTCAATGATCGGCTGCGGCAGGCGGGCTTCCTCCGCCATCGGCACGCCGTCGCGCACATGGTCAATGAGGATGCGGGCGGAGACGTAGGGGTCGAGCGTGTCGTGGATGTTCGTGGTATTCGCCTGGTTCTCGATGAAGTACGAGGGGTGCAGGCTCTTGCCGATATCGTGGTACCACACGGCGACGCGGGTCAGAAGCGGGTCGCCGCCAATCGCCTCCACTGCCTTTTCCGCGAGGTTGCCGACGATCATGCTGTGGTAATACGTGCCCGGTGCGGCCTGAGCCATTTTCGCCAGCAGAGGCTGCTTCGGGTGCGCCAGTTCGAGAAGCTGGAACGGCGTGACGATGCCAAAAAGCCGCGCGAGCAGCGTCACGCCGATGAAAGCGATGCCCGCCGAGAAGACGCCGTTGAGCGCCGCGAAACCGACGCGCTGCGCCATCCCCACTGCGTCCACTGTACCGGCGATCAATCCATAGCTGACGGCGACGGCAATGCCCGCGAGGGCGAGGGCGAGGGCGCTCCAGAGAAACGCGGCAGTAGACTGCGCCCGCTCCGCGAGGGCGACCCCGACGAGGCCGGTCACGAGGAACATCACCGCGAACGGCAACGATTGCTCCGTGACAAATGCGGCGAGGATCGCGAGGTACACGGTGCTTGCGATGGCAACCTCGGCGCTGATGAGCATCGTCAGTACCATGCTCACCCCTGCGACTGGGAAGATGTACGGCGCGACGGCGTGCCCCGGCAGCAGAAAGCGCGCGACCGCCGTGACACCCACGAGTGAGCAGAGCAGGAGCGATACCTGTGTGCCCTGCCATCCCCCCGGCACGCTGCGCAACAGGAACACGGTGAGTAGCCCCACAAGCGCCAGCACCATGCCCAGCACGCCTGCGACGCGCGCACTGGAAAGGTTTGGCGTGCGCAACCCCAATGCTTCCAGCTTCTCGACCTGCTCATCAGTGACGACATCGCCCTCACGCACGATCACTTCGCCCTGCAACACGGTCACTTTGGCTTCCGGCACCATACTGGCGGCCTGTTGCTGCGCGGTGTGCGTCTCCGCGACATCTTCCACCATGTTGGGCACGATGTACGCGCGGACGAGATCGAGCGTCACCGCGCTTTCCGGTCCGGAGAGGAGGTCGGTAGAAACTACGTTGTTCGCGTTCAACTGAAGCTGCACCGTATTCTCGGCGCCGGGCGGGATTTTTCGGTCGGTGAGCACCATTTTCAGCGTCTGGCGCACGGCATTCGTGACGCGCAGCCGCGCGAGTGCGTCGAGCGCGTACAGAGTGTTGAGGTCCGCCGACGGCAGCCCTTGCGGTGTCACCTTTGCGGTCTGGGCGCGGAACATCTCGATGGGGAGATCAGGGGTGCGCTTCGCGTCTTCCACGGCGGTGGCAAAGGCGTCGAACTTGCGCACCTGTCCGTCCGCGACGCGCGTGTCCTGGACGTACTTAATCAGCGCGGGGTCTTCAACCGCCGTACGCCGCGCGGCGGCAGTGCGCAGGGCGCTCGTGTACTGCAGGGACCGGTTCGCCTTGATCGTGCGGTCCGCCACCGCGCCCGCCTGATAATCCACGCTGCCCGCTTGATAGCGCCAGAGCAGAATCCCGGCGGTCGTGACGGCAAGGACGGCGGCCATCAGCAGCGGATATTGCCAGCTTCCCCGGCTCATCATGGCATGGACCCGAGTGCCAGGCCGGAGAGCCGCGCGGCGTTTCATGCGCGTCCCCGGTGGAACCGCAGGAGGCGTAGTGGGAGATGCGGTTTGCGGTTGCGGCCACGTCTGCATACTGGACCTCGTTCGTCGCGGGCAGCGCGGGTAAGCGGTTTCAGGCGGAGAGCAATTGGCGTACGATACCGGAGAGGATGCCACGGTCGGCGGTGTCCCCCACGCGGGCCAGCAAAACGGGCATCACTTTTCCCATGTCTTTCGGCCCCGCCGCGTGAACTTCGGCAATCACCGCACGCGCGGCCGCCCGCATGGCCGCTTCATCCATCGCGGCAGGCAGGTACACGGCGAAGGCATCTATCTCGCTCTGCTCTTTTGCCGCGAGTTCGGCGCGGTTCGCCTTTTCAAATTGGGCAATCGAGTCGCGCCGCTGCTTGATTTGCGTGCGGATCACCGCCTGCACATCGGCATCGGTGAAGGGGGCGGCGAAGCCGGACACTGGCGTTTGCACCGCGTTCCCAGTCTCGTCCGTGGTGGTCTCGTAGGTAATTGCGTCTTGCTGGCGCTTCAGTTCCGCATTGAGAATGGCGGCCCGAAGCAGGCGCAAGGCGTCGCGGCGAGGGGCATCCCCCGCCCGCATTGCGGTTTTCAAATCATCATTGATGCGGGCCGCCAGGGAGGCCGCCGACGGTTCCGCCATGTGCTTCCTCCCCAACGAGCGGTGAGACGTGTGCGGGATCACACGACGCGGACTTTTTTCAGGAGCTTGCGCCGGCGCGCTGCCTCCTTTTTCTTGCGCTTCACGCTTGGCTTCTCATAGTGTTCCCGTCGCCGCGCTTCCGCAAGGATGCCTTCTTGCTGCACCTTCTTGTTGAAGCGCTTGAGGGCGACCTCAAACGGCTCGTTATCGCCAACTACCACTTCCGTCAACTGCTGTCACCCCCATCCACACGGACGCCACTGCGGTGCGACCGGTCCTGTCGCTTTGATGAAGCATAGCAACGGCGGCGCGTTTCGTCAATCACCATGCATCCATTTACAGGGCGTGTGCGTTCTTGCGTCGAGCGGCGTGGGGATTGGAAGCGCAAAGGCGCAAAGGCATAAAGGAATCAAAGAAACATTTTTGTCCCTTGCATTTCTTCGTGCCTTTGCGCCTTTGCGCCTTTGCGCTTCACTACGTCGGACGGGCCGAAAATGTATGTGTAGGCATCACTCTTGCGAAACCGGAAAGATCACGTTCGCGGGAACGTGGGAATCCGCTGTTTTCGGAAGGGAGACCAGCAATGGCAGCACGCGCTACGCATCCGGCAACCGAGCATCACGAGCGGGCCGCTTCGCACCACGAGCAGGCCGCACAGCACCATCGTGAAGCCGCCGCGCATCACGACATGGGCGAGACCGAGCAGGCCAAAAAGCATGCCAACGCCGCCGAGGAGCATTCCACGACCGCGCACAAGCATACCACCACCGCGAAAGAGCATTCCTCCCGCTAATTTCTCACGTTTCCACATGGGCCGGGAGGCGACCCTCCCGGCCTTTCGCGTGTGCGGTCGGCCCGAATCTTCCTAACCCCCCGGCCCCTTCCCTCGAAGGGAAGGGGTGACTCACGGCAATGCTTCGATGTTCCTCGTAGGACTCGATGTTCCAATAGCACTTTCCCCTTCCCTTCGAGGGAAGGGGCCGGGGGTTAGGGCATTGAACGCCCTAACCCCCGGTGGCGTGTGAGGCCGTACCGCCAACGAGCGCGCCTAGGGAGCGCCCGCCAAGCACATGCAGGTGCAGGTGCGGCACGGTCTGCCCGCCGTGTTCGCCCGTGTTCACGATCACCCGATAGCCGCAGTCCGCGATCCCTTCCTGCGCCGCCACACGGGCCGCGACAGCGAGCAGGTGGCCCAGCAGGGCTTCGTGCGCCGCATCGGTGGCGGCGAGGCTCGGAATCGGCTCGACCGGCACGACAAGCAGATGTACGGGTGCGGCGGGCGCGATATCACGGAAGGCGATGCAGCGATCATCGCGATAGACGATGTCGCCGGGGATTTCACCCGCGATGATGCGGCTGAAGATCGTCGGGGCGGATGTCGGTTCCGTCATGCGCCCGCCCCGTGGGTATCAGCGGGCTGCATTGCGGCGTCAATCTGCGCGGTAATCCCCGCGTCGCCGGGCGTGAGTACCGGGCCGGTCGGAATGGTGGCGATATCCAGCCGCTTCTGGCTGGACGAGGTGAAGAAGCAGATCACGTCTTCGTCCTCCCGCAGCCAGCCCGATTCCCGCAGCTTCATCGCCGCGACCACAGTACTCGTGGACTCCGGGCAGGGCCAGAGGCCCGTGCGCGCCGCGATCTTCGGCAGGTATGCCAGCATCTCGTCGTCCGTCACGGTGAGGCAGGTGCCGCCGCTCTCGCGCACGGCATCGAGGATGAGGTAATCACCGACTGCAACGGGCACGCGCATTCCGGGTGCGACGGTATGCGCGTTTTCCCAGAGTTGGGCGTGCCGCGCGCCTTCGTGGAACGCCCGCACGATGGGTGCGCACCCCTCGGCCTGCACGACGACCATGCGGGGCCGCTCCGGGCCGATCAACCCCATCGCTTCGAGTTCGTTGAAGGCCTTCCACATACCGACGATGCCCGTACCACCGCCTGTGGGGTAGATGATCGTTTCCGGCAACCGCCAGCCGCGTTGCTCCGCCAGTTCCAGGCCGAGCGTTTTCTTGCCCTCGGCCCGGTACGGCTCCTTGAGCGTGGAAACGTCGAACCAGTCGCGCGCCGCGCTCTGCGTGCGGATGATCGCGCCGCAGTCATTGATGAGGCCATTGACGAGAAAAACGTGCGCGCCATATGCCACGCATTCCGCCTTCATCGCGTCCGGCGTGTCCTGGGGCATGAAGACAAAGGCGTCCATGCCCGCTCGTGCGGCATAGGCGCTCATCGCACTGGCGGCGTTGCCCGCCGAAGGGATCGCCACCGCCGTGACGCCCAACTCCTTTGCCCGCGAGACGGCGGCGCTCAACCCCCGGTCTTTGAAGCTACCCGTGGGGTTGCGGCTCTCGACTTTGGCGACGAGATGCGTGAGGCCCGTGAGCGGCGCGAGGCGAGGCAGGGTCACGAGGGGCGTCCACCCTTCACCGAGCGTGACGACGTTTTCGCGCTCGCGCACCGGCATGATCTCCGCGTAGCGCCACATGTTCGTTTCGCGCATCCGCAGGGCGTCCGGCGTCATCGTGCGCGCGGCGCGTTCGAGGTCGTAGCGTGGCGCGAGCACCTTGCCGTCTTTCGGACAGAGCGTTTGCAGGGTGTCCGCGTCGTACTCCGCGCCACAGTAGGTGCAGTACAGGTTGATCATCGTGCTGCCGGTCGCGGTGCCGGTGGTCATGGTCGCCATCAGTGCCCTCGCTTTTTCCAACTGGTGCATCATGTCGTATGGGTGGGTACTCTATCACGCCGCGCGGGTGAACGCGATGGGCACACGACGGTTGTGACGGTGATCTGGCGGGGAGTTGTCTAACCCGCGCCCCTTTCCCTTTGGAGAAGGGGGTGCTGCAGGAATACCGAGGTATATGGGAAATATCGTAACCTTGCCCTACCCCCCGGCCCCATCCC